>ERZ1106973.138-NODE-138-length-98945-cov-9.108929_pt1:0-97500 | contig 98945 bp, 85 predicted proteins | sample MGYA00403686_ERZ1106973 | MGnify/ENA primary metagenome ERZ1106973 (study PRJEB35170, sample SAMEA104062408) | human gut metagenome | biome: human gut; feature: human-associated habitat; material: faeces | place: Denmark | collected 2012-11-06 ...
ATAATGTATATTATATATAATATTTTTATCGTAGGTGCCCTATGGAAACGATTAGCAGCAAAAATAACAGTGTAATAAAGGATACAAAAAAGTTGTTGACCTCCTCTAAAGAACGAAAAAGCCGTGGGCTTTTTGTCTTAGAAGGGGCACGCCTTTGTTTTGATGCTCTCAATTCCGATTATGAGCTCGATACTCTTTTGGTGACGGAGCATATCCAAAATAAATATATGCAAAAAACAGCTTTGTTAGAAAATAAATGTAATTGTTCCTACCTGATTACTGAGGACATAGCAAAAAAATTAGGCGAAACCGCTAACAGTCAGGGTATCTTTTTAGTGTGCAAACAAAAAGGCAATGCAACTGTCACCACAGGTCAAAAGTGTATTGCTCTCGACAATGTTCAGGACCCTTCCAATTTGGGCGCCATAATCAGAACGGCAGAGGCTCTCGGTATTGATTGCGTTATTGCAGCCGGTGGCTGCGACATCTACAACCCTAAGGCTATCCGTGCATCAATGGGCTCTGTACTCAGACAACCGCTGATACATTGCGAGAGTTTGGGCGATATGCTGACAGAAATGAAATCAAACGGCTATTTGATTTTTGCCACCGTTCCCGATTCTGCCGCTACTAAGATAACCGAGGCGGATTTGAACGGCAAGACAGTATGTGTTATCGGTAATGAGGCAAACGGCGTGTCCGACTGTATAAAGGAAATATGCGACGATTGCCTGACCATCCCTATGCTCGGCAGGGCAGAGAGCCTAAATGCAAGCGTTGCCGCCTCTATAGTTATGTGGGAGATGCTGAGATGACAGATGGAGTAAAGTATTGGATTTGGCTCCAAATGGCATTGGGCTATGCCTGTAATGTAAAGGGCATTGCAGAGGAGTTCGGCTCGGCTGAAAATTTGTACAACAGCACACTGAGACAGCGGACGGGCAGTGGCTTGTTTTCACTTAAAAAGCTTGAGAAGATAGATAACATTTCCGTGGATGCGACTGAAGAAACAATTTATGCCTGCCGCCAAAACGGTTGGGACATAATCACCTATGATGACAGCCGTTATCCCGACAAGCTGAGAGATACCGACACCCCGCCTGCCGTACTCTATTGCGACGGAAAATTTCCGGATTTTGATAATTACGCATCAGTAGGTATGGTCGGTACGAGGAATGCTTCGCCCTATGCTTTGACTGTATCGAGGCTTATGGCACACGGGCTCGCCGAGTGCGGCGCAATAATAGTCAGCGGAGGTGCCCTGGGTGTTGACTCTGCGGCACATACCGGTGCACTTGACGCAAATGGGATTACCGTTGCCGTTTTGGGCTGCGGTCTCGGCACCAATTATTTGAAGAAAAACCAAAGACTGCGCCAAAAGATAAAAGAAAATGGTGCATTGATTACAGAATTTATGCCTTTTACTAAGGCTGAAAAGCATACATTCCCTATGCGAAACCGAATTATAAGCGGCTTGTCCGATGGGCTTTTTGTGGGAGAAGCAGGAGAAAAAAGCGGCTCATTGATTACTGCCAACTGTGCGATAGACCAGGGCAGGGATATATTCGTTGTGCCGTCCTCAGTGCTTGATGACAGATTTTTGGGCTGTAACAAACTCATTGAGCAGGGTGCTTCGGTTGCAACTTCACCAAAGAGAATTTTGGAATGTTACGCTAACAAGTATGACACGGTAAATTTAGATGCCGCTCGTACTATAACAGAAATAAAAAACAATACCTTTGTTACCGGTACAGGAGAGCCAAAAGCGCTTGACAGCAGTCAGTATTCCTTTGATACCATAACAGAGGACAGACATAATCATTCCATCAAAGAGCAGCAAGCATATGCTCTTGAGGGTAACGAAAAATTGATATTTGATGCCACAGGTGATGAGCCTGCATACATAGACACCATATCCGACAGAGCCGGAGTAGACGCAAAGCACGCACTTATCTCCATGACGCTGTTAGAAATGAAAGGTCTGGTGGAGGCACTCCCCGGCAAATTATATAAACGAAAGTAACACCGAGAAAGTAACACCGAAAGGAAACAAATATATGTCAAAATTAGTAATTGTTGAGTCACCGGCAAAAGCAAAAAACATCAAGGGCTATCTTGGAAAAGGCTATGATGTTGTGGCTTCTATGGGCCATGTCAGAGACTTGCCGGCTGCGAGATTAAGTGTAGATATTGAGCACGATTTCGCTCCCAAATATGCTATCATTAAGGGCAAAGAAAATTTTGTAAAGGACTTGAAGAAAAAGGCAGACAAGGCCGATTATGTTTATCTCGCTACCGACCCCGATCGTGAAGGAGAGGCTATTTCTTGGCATCTTGCAAACATACTCAATTTGAATATGGAGGACAAGAATCGAGTTACATTCAACGAGATTACAAAGACGGGTGTAAAAAACGGTATGGAGCACCCGAGACAAATAGACCGGGATTTAGTTGACGCACAGCAGGCAAGAAGAATACTTGACCGTCTTATCGGATACAAACTTTCACCGTTTGTGAGCCAAAAGATAAGAAGGGGCTTGTCAGCCGGCAGAGTGCAGTCTGTTGCACTTCGCCTCGTTGTAGACAGAGAAAACGAAATCAGAGCATTTAAGCCGGAGGAATATTGGTCAATAGATGCAAAGTTCACCAACCCTCCCGAGCGCAAAACCTTTGCCGCCGCTCTTGTTCAGGACAAAGACGGCAACAAGGTAGGCAGCGAAAAAAATAAGATTCCGTCAAAGGAGCAGAGCGACAAAATTCTCGCTGATCTTGAAAATGCGGAATATGTTGTAAAATCAGTAAAAAAGGGTACTCGTAAAAAGAATCCTACACCTCCGTTCATTACCTCTACGCTTCAGCAGGAGGCATCCCGCCGTTTGTCATTCCAGGCTCGCCGCACTATGAAAGCGGCACAGGAGCTGTACGAGGGCGTGGATGTTAAGGGACTGGGTACAGTCGGTCTTATTACCTATATGCGTACCGACTCTCTTCGTATATCAGAGGAAGCTCGTGCAGCAGGTAATCAGTACATTCTCGATACTTACGGCGAAAAGTATCTTCCGTCTAAGCCCCGCTACTTTAAATCCAGAGGCAATGCACAGGACGGACACGAGGCTATCAGACCGTCTATGCCTAATGTCACACCGGCACAGGTTAAGGACTCTCTGACCTCAGACCAATATAAGATTTACAAACTTGTGTGGGAGCGTTTTATCGCATCTCTTATGGAATCGTGCCATCAGGAAACTATGAAGATAGAGATTGAGGCAAACGGCTATATTTTCAATGCAACCGGTTATACAGTTAAGTTCGACGGCTTTACCGCTCTTTATGAGGAAAAAACAGACGATACCTCAAAGTCGGGCTCAGAATCTCCGCTTCCTAAAATGACCGAGGGCGATGTACTCAAGTTGAAGTCAATACTCGGCAATCAGCACTTTACCCAACCGCCTGCGAGATATACCGAAGCATCACTCACTAAGGCTTTGGAAGAAAACGGTGTAGGCAGACCTTCCACATATGTTACCATCACAACTACTATTCTTTCTAAGGAATATGTTGTCAGAGAGGGCAAACAATTTGTACCTACCGAGTTAGGCGAGGCGGTAACTAAACTGCTGGAGGATAAAATTCCTAATATCGTCAATGTAAAATACACCTCCAAAATGGAAGCTGATTTGGACAAAATCGACTCCGGTGAAAAGAATTATATCGATATGATTCGTCTCTATTATGATGATTTCGAGGAACCTCTCGAAAAGGCTAAGAAAGAGATGCAGGGCGTTAAGATTAAGCTCAAAGAAGAAGAGAGCGATGTTGTCTGCGAAAAGTGCGGCAGAAATATGGTAGTCAAGGTCGGCAGGTACGGAAAATTCCTTGCTTGCCCCGGCTTCCCCGAATGTCGCAACACTAAGCCGCTGATATACAAGACCAGTGCAAAATGTCCAAAGTGCGGCGGAGATGTAATCGAAAAGAAAACAAAGAGAGGCACACCGTTCTATGGCTGCTCAAATTATCCTGAGTGCGACTTTTCTACTTGGGATGCGCCCAGCGATGAGGTTTGTCCAAAGTGCGGAAAATCTCTGTTTAGGAGAAAAGGTAATGTGCTTTATTGTCCCGACACAGAGGGTTGCGGATTTACAAAGCCCGTACCTAAGAAAAAGTAATGAAAAAATTTACAGTAGTAGGTGCAGGACTTGCCGGTTGTGAGGCAGCGTGGCAGATAGCCGAAGCAGGCTATCCTGTTACTGTCATTGAGATGAAACCGGCTCATTTCACCCCTGCACATAAAAATAAAAATTTTGCCGAGCTTGTGTGCTCCAATTCGCTGAAAGCCTCTCGCATTGACAGTGCCGCAGGCTTGCTGAAAGAGGAGATGGCTCGCCTTGGCTCGTTGACTGTGCCTATTGCCAGACAGTGTGCTGTTCCGGCAGGCGGCGCTTTGGCAGTAGACCGAAATGTGTTTTCCGCAAAGGTTACGGACAAGATTTTGTCCCACCCGAATATTACGGTTGAGCACAGAGTGTACGACAAGATAGAGCCTTGCGAGGACGAAATTCTCGTTATTGCCACAGGACCTCTTACAGAAGGTGCACTCAGTGACGAAATTAAGAGAATTTGCGGCGACTATTTGTCGTTTTATGATGCGGCGGCGCCTATTGTTACCGCAGACAGTGTGGATATGTCAAAGGCATTCGGTGCCTCTCGATATGACAGAGGCGGCGATGATGACTACATAAACTGCCCGTTCAACAAAGCAGAGTACGAAAGTTTTATTGATGAGCTGATAAATGCAGAGGGTGCCGTTGTTCACGATTTTGATGTCTATGAGGGCTGTATGCCTATAGAAAAGTTGGCTAAGCGTGGCTTGGATGCGCCTCGTTTCGGCCCTATGAAGCCGGTTGGACTTGTTGACCCGAATACAGGTCACAGACCGTGGGCGTGCGTTCAGCTTCGCAGAGAAAACAGCAAGGGCACAATGTTTAATCTTGTCGGATTTCAGACTAATTTGAAGTTCGGCGAACAAAAACGAGTGTTCTCGATGATACCCGGACTCGAAAATGCCGAGTTCGTTCGCTACGGTGTTATGCACCGTAACTCATTCTTGGACTCACCGAGAGTGCTGAACGGTGACTTTTCGCTAAGGGAAAATCCCAATATATTTTTCGCCGGTCAAATCACCGGAGTAGAGGGATATATGGAGTCCGCAGCCTCGGGAATTATGGCAGGCAAAAATGCCGTGCTTAGAGCTAACAAAAAGGACACATTCGTTCTTGATGACTGCACTATGATAGGAGCGCTGTCTCGGTATATCAGCGACGGCAGTGTAAAGAATTTTCAGCCTATGGGTGCCAATTTCGGCGTTTTGCCCCCCATAGAGCCCAAAATCAGAGACAAGAGAGAACGCTATATGGCTTTGGCACAGCGTTCTTTGGAAAATATAGAAGAAGTGATTAACGATGAAAATTATTGTTGACGCATTCGGCGGAGATAATGCCCCTTTGGAAATACTGAAGGGTGCTATGCTTGCTGTAGACGAGTTCAATATAGATGTTGTCCTCGTAGGCGATGAAGAAAAAATCATTGATTGTGCAAAACAGCATAATATCACGCTGAAAAATTATGAAATAGTTGATGCGAGAGATGTTATCACTATGTGTGATGATGCAAAGTCCGTGTTGCGTGAAAAAAGCGAGTCGTCTATGGCAGTCGGATTTAAGCTGCTTAATGACGGCAGAGGCGATGCTTTCGTCAGTGCAGGCAACACCGGTGCCATTACTGTCGGCGCTACCTTTATTACAAAACGAATTAGGGGTGTAAAGCGTCCTGTTATCGCTTCGGTTATGCCTAGTGCAAACAATCCGTTTTTGCTTTTGGATTGCGGTGCAAATGCTCAGTGCAAGCCTGAATATTTGTGTCAGTTTGGACTTCTCGGAAGTCTGTATATGCACAATATTATGAAAGTTGAGCACCCCACAGTAGCTCTTGCGAATAATGGCACGGAGTCTACAAAAGGAACTCCCGTTGTTCAAGAGGCGTACGGTCTTATGCAGGCGGCGCCGTATGATTTTGTCGGCAACATAGAGGGCAGACAAATTCCTTATGGCGATGCCGATGTAGTTGTGGCAGACGGATTTACGGGCAACCTTATTCTCAAAACATATGAGGGTGTTGCCAAGGTGCTTATGAGCGGATTGAAAGATGCGTTTTATAAAAATGCTTTGTCTAAGTTGTCCTATCTCGGCGTTAAGTCGGGTATTGACGATATGAAAAAACAATTCGATTATAAAGAATACGGCGGTGCTGTCCTTTTGGGCGTCAAAAAGCCTGTGGTCAAGGCTCACGGCTCCGCAGATGCACGTACATTTAAAAATGCAATTAAGCAGGCAGTCCTGTTCCTACAGACAGACCTGATAGATAAGATAGAAAAAACATTAAATACAGAGGAATAAAATTTTGAAAGCACTTGAAGAAAAAATCGGTTATGTGTTCAAAAATAAAGATTTGCTGACAGAAGCTCTTACTCACAGCAGCTACGCAAACGAGCAGGGAAATCTTGAGAGCAACGAGCGTATGGAGTTTTTGGGAGATGCAGTGCTCAGCATAGTTTCGGCAGAGTATCTGTACAAAAAATTTCCGGATTTGCCTGAGGGCAAACTGTCCAAAATCCGTTCATCGTTGGTTTGTACTCAGTCACTTTCAAGCTTTTCACGAGAGCTTGGAGTAGGGGATTATCTCCTTTTGGGCAGAGGCGAAAAGGCCTCCGGCGGAGCAGACCGTGACTCGATTTTGGAGAACACATTCGAGGCAATCATTGCCGCAATATATCTCGACGGAGGTATGCTTGAGGCTAAGAAATTTATACTGAAGTTTTTGGCGAGAGATATTGAAACTCATCACATTACATTTAAGGATTACAAAACTACATTGCAGGAGGTAATTCAGCAGAACCCCGACGAAACATTAAACTATGTTTTGGTGGGAGAGCACGGACCTGACCACGACAAGAGATTTGATGTGGAGGTTCACCTCAACAGTAATGTTATCGGCAGAGGTACCGGAAGAAGCAAAAAACAGGCAGAGCAGGAGGCGGCGAAAGAGGCTCTTTCGCTGATGGGTATATGAAAAAGGGAAATATAAGCATTTTTGTCCCCCACATCGGTTGTCCGCATCAGTGCTCGTTTTGTAACCAAAATACAATAACAGGACACGAAAATGCACCTACCGCCGAGGATGTGAGAGCAGCGGCGGAAACTGCGCTGAAGCATAAAAAGTTTGAGTACGAGATTGCTTTTTTCGGCGGATCATTCACCGCCATCGACAGAGACTATATGACCGAGCTGTTGTCTGCGGCATATGATTATGTGGCTGACGGCAGAGTAAAAGGTATTCGCATTTCCACACGACCTGATTTTATTGATGATGAGGTCTTGACTTTGCTCAAAAAGTACGGCGTAACTTCTATAGAATTAGGTGCGCAGAGTATGGACGACGAGGTGCTCAAGCTCAATATGAGAGGACACACCTCCGATGATGTCCGTACAGCCTCACGCTTGATTAAGTCCTATGGCTTTGAACTGGGACTCCAAATGATGACGGGACTTTACGGCGATACCGACGAAAAGGCTATTGCCACTGCCCGTGAAATAATTAAACTGCAACCCGACACAGTGCGTATTTATCCTACTGTTGTGCTAAAGGGTACATATCTTGCAAAGCTCGTAGAGGACGAGGTGTTCAAACCGCAGACTGTCGATGATGCGGCGGCTCTGTGCACAAGGCTGCTTCCTATGTTTGAGGATGCAGGCATCAGAGTGATACGCTTAGGACTTCACGCCTCGGAGGATATAAAAAAGAATATGGTAGGCGGCGCTTATCATGAGTCCTTTGGAGAGATAGTAAAATCGAGATTTTTGCTGAATGAGATTTTGGCATTTCCTCCCGGAGACTATGAGGTGACAGTGAACCAAAGGAGTCTGTCACAGCTTAAGGGACAACAAAAAAGAAATATATATTTCCTTATGGAAAATGGATATAACATAAAAATTACCGTCAGCGACTCAATTCCTGTCGGTAAGCTGAAGATAAAAAAGAGATAGTATAGGTGTAATTTATGGTTCTCAGAACATTAGAGATGCAGGGATTTAAATCTTTTCCCGACAAAACAGAACTGAATTTCGGAAAGGGAATTACCGCTGTAGTAGGCCCTAACGGCTCAGGAAAAAGTAATATTTCCGATGCTGTTCGCTGGGTGCTCGGCGAAACGAGTACAAAGTCGCTCCGTGGTGCAAAGATGGAAGATGTCATCTTCGGCGGCACCGCCGGCAGAAAACCTTTGGGATTTGCACAGGTCGTGCTGACTCTCGACAATTCCGACGGCACGCTGAAAAATCACGGCGATATTGTTACCGTTATGCGCCGCTATTACCGCTCCGGCGAAAGTGAATATAAGATAGACGGTGAGTCTGTTCGCCGCCGTGATATTCATGAGCTGTTTATGGACACAGGTCTTGGCGCCGACGGATATTCTATGGTCGGTCAGGGCAAAATTGATTCCATTATTTCCGCAAAAAATGAGGACCGCCGTGAGCTTTTTGAGGAGGCGGCGGGTATCTCCCGCTTCCGCCATAAGCGGAGAGATGCCGAGCGCAGATTGGATCAGGCTCAGGAGAACCTTGTGCGTTTGCTCGATATTCTCGGCGAGCTTGAGAGCAGAGTCGGCCCACTGAAAACTCAAAGCGAGAAGGCAAAGAAATTCCTTACCTACAGTGAAGAAAAGAAAACTCTCGAAATCGGCGTTTGGGTAAACAAAATCAATAAGTTCACCGTAGAACTGCGAGAGCAGGAGCATAAGATTGACGCTGCCAATGCGTCCTATGAGATTTGCGAAAATGATTTGGCTCAGATAGAAAAAGAGACAGAAGAAATTTCAGCTCTTATTGCTCAAATAAATTTGGAAATCGAGCAGAGCAGACAGGGTGCTTCGGGATATGAGGAGGAGGCACTCCGCAAGGATGGCGAAATCAATGTGCTCAATGCAACATTGACACACAACAACGAGACTATCGACCGCCTTAAGAGTGACATCAACCAGGCTGACGATGCCGGACTTTCCATAGACGAGCAGATAGCCGAAAAGCAAAAGCTCATTGATGAAAACCAAACCAAAATTGACGAAAAGAATACACTTCTTCGTTCTGTTGCAGGTCAGCTTACACAGATACAGAATGAGAATATGGAAATATCGGACAAGACTGTAGAGCTTAATCAAGCACTGACTTCTTTGACACTTAAGCTGTCCGACTGCAAGGTTAAGTGCTCACAGGCACTGTCATCGATTGAGGAAATTCAGTCACGCAAGGGCACTATCGACGAAAATATTGCCGAGTGCGATAGAGAAATAGAGCAGACAACCTCCCAAAAAGCAGAGGCTGACGAAAAGCTGAACTCTATAGAACAACGAATTTCAGAGTTTGAAAATTCTGTAGACGGTTACAGAATGAAGTTGAAATCAAAAACAGATAAGGCTGAGGCTAAGAAGGCTGAGGTAGAGTCTCTCCGCAGAGAATATAATGAAAAAGAGGGCAGGGCACGAATGTTGTCCGACCTCGAAAAAAATATGGAAGGCTTTTCGGGTGCCGTAAAGGCAATTATGAAGCAGTCTCAAAACAAGGCTCTTTCCGGTATTCACGGTACGCTTGCACAGCTCATCAGTGTAGACAACGAGTATTCTACTGCTATAGAGGTTGCTCTGGGCGCAGCGATGCAGAATATTGTTGTTTCTAATGAGAGTGATGCAAAGAGAGCCATCAATTACTTAAAACAGAACAAAGTGGGCAGAGCAACATTTTTGCCTATGACTGCCGTAAAGCCACGCACAATGGATGAGAGAGATTTGGATGATAACTTCGGTTTTGTTGACATTGCTGCCAATCTCGTTGAGTGTGACGGACAGTATTCCGATATTGTGTCCAATCTTTTAGGCAGAGTTATTATTGCCGAGGATATAGATTGTGCAATCGGTATGTCAAAGAGATATAAAAATAGGTATAAGATAGTTACTCTTGACGGCCAGGTAATGAATCCCGGCGGCTCAATGTCCGGCGGCTCGAGAGCAAAGGGTGCAGGTATCCTTTCCCGTGCCAATGTTATCGATGAGCTAAAGACTGCCGCAAAGGAGATAGAAGAAAAGCTCCAAAAGGCTAACGCCGAGCTCAAGGAGGCAGTGGAGAGTGCATCTCGTGCCAATGCCGATTTGCAGGGTGCAGACGCAGACTATCGTCAGGCTAAGGAGGAGCTCATCCGTGCACAAGGTGAAGCTACGCTCATAGAGGACAGAATAAAATCTCTGTCGGAGCAAAAATCCTCTTTGCAGAGAGAAAAAGAAAATGCCGACGGCAGAATTTTACTGTTCAGTCAAGCTAATGAAAAATCATCTGCCGAAATGTCGGAGGTCGAAAAGCAAATCAGCGACACAGAAGCAGAGCTTAAAAATATCAACGAGGGTGCAGATGCTCTCAGCCAAAAACGAGACGAAATTCGCCAAAAGACAGAGTCAATCAATCTTGAGCTTGTTACTCTCACAAAGGACACAGAAGCGGCTAAGCTGTCTATCGAAGAATTGAATTTGCGCAAATCCACTCAGTCCGACAGAGTCAGAACCATAAATGACGAGATAGATGAGATTAACAAAAAGAGCGAATCTCTCCGACTCACTATCTCAGACCTACAGTCACAGGCTCAGCAGCTCAGAGACAAGGCTAAGGAGTCACAGGGCGATATTCAGTCAAAAATCAATGCCCGCAATGAGTACGAAAAACGCACTACAGAGCTTAGAGCTGCAGAAAAAGAAAAGAACAGCGACAAAGAAAAAATGAGCCAGGAACTCGTACGACTTGAGGAACGCAAGAATAATATGAAGCGTGAGTATGATGAGTTGGGCGATATGCTCTTTGAGCAATATGAGCTTACAAAGCCGGAGGCAGAGGCGCTCGGTATTGTGATAGAGGATATGTCTGCTGCCAAAAAGCGTCTCCACGAGATTAAGGTTGCCATTAAGTCGTTGGGTTCTGTCAATGTAGGTGCTATAGATGAATACAAAGAGGTTTCCGAGCGTTATGAATTTTTGAAAGAACAAATCGATGATATAGAAAAATCAAAGTCGGAGCTTTCAAAGATTATCGAGGACCTTACCCAAAGTATGAGCGAAAAATTCCTTACTCAGTTCAACAAAATCAATGATGAATTTAAGGTATGCTTTGCCGATTTCTTCGGCGGAGGCAAAGGCGAGCTGATACTCGAGGATCCGTCGAATTGTCTTGAGTCTGCTATTGAGATTAAAATTCAGCCACCCGGCAAATCGGTTCAAAACATTAACCTTTTCTCAGGCGGTGAAAAATCGCTTGCAGCTATGGCACTGCTGTTCAGCGTGCTTAAGGTTACTCCGTCTCCGTTCTGCATATATGACGAGGTAGAGGCTGCACTTGATGATGTCAATGTAGAGCGTTTTGCCAAATATATGCGCAAGATGACGGACAAGACTCAGTTTATCTCCATTACTCACCGTAGAGGTACTATGGAGGAGGCAGATGTTCTCTATGGCGTAACTATGCAGGAAAAAGGCGTATCAAAGCTCCTTGAATTGCAGTCGGCAGAGCTGGCAGCAAAAATGGGACTTGAATAAAAAAGAGGTACAATAATATGGGATTATTTGATAAGTTCAGAAAAGGACTGAAAAAAACAAGAGATCAGGGACTCACTGCTCAAATGGACGAGGTAATCGAGTCGCACGAAGAAATTACCGATGAGCTTTTTGATGAGCTGGAGGAAGTTCTCATTATGGGTGATGTCGGTATGCCTACAGCCGAGAGAGTTATCGGCGACCTTAAGGCAAAGATTGCCAACGATAAAATTACTTCTGTGTCGCAGGTTCGTGAGACTATGAAAGATATTGTAGCCGGTGTAGTATGGGGTGGTTCTTACCTCAGACTTCGTACAAAACCGTCTATCATTCTGGTTATCGGCGTAAACGGAGTGGGAAAAACCACCACTATCGGCAAGCTCGCTCTCCGCCTAAAATCAATGGGTAGAAGTGTAATCTTAGGTGCGGCTGATACTTTCCGTGCGGCTGCTATCGAGCAGCTGCAGGTTTGGGCTGACAGAGCAGATGTTCCCATCATCAAGCACGGCGAGGGTGCAGACCCTGCGGCTGTCGTTTATGATACAATACAGGCAGGCAAGGCACGCAACAGTGATGTAATCATCATTGACACAGCCGGCAGACTCCACAACAAAAAGAATCTTATGGATGAGCTGAACAAAATCAGCCGTGTAATCGACAGAGAATTGCCGGACGCATCTCGTGAGACTCTCCTCGTTCTCGATGCGACCACCGGCCAAAATGCCGTTAATCAGGCTAAGGACTTCAAAGAGGCGGCAGGCATTACAGGTATTATCCTTACAAAACTTGACGGTACAGCACGAGGCGGCGTTGTTCTTGCTATCAACAACGAACTTGATGTTCCGGTAAAATTTGTAGGTGTCGGTGAGCAGATTGACGATTTACAGCCGTTTGATGCAGAGGCTTTTGCATCGGCATTGTTCGACTTAAAGCCTACACACGATGATGCCGAGGAGCAGAGCATAGCAGATTTTATTTCGTCAGCAGAAAAAGAAGAGGATAACAAGAAATAATGGATTTCATTTTAGCGAGTAATAATAAGAAAAAACTTGAGGAGATGCAGCGTATACTGTCACCTCTCGGAATAAATGTTGTAACGGCAAAAATGCTCGGCATAGCCCTCCCCGATGTAGTGGAGGACGGCGATACTTTTGAGCAGAATGCAGAGATAAAAGCAAGGTCAGCCTGTGAGATAACAGGTATGCCTGCCATTGCCGACGACAGTGGTTTGTGCGTAGATTATCTCGACGGCGCTCCCGGTATCTATTCCGCCCGCTTTGCTAATATCATTGAGCATAACGGAGTAAATGTTGATAACGAAAAAAATGCCGACGACGAAGCTAACAACGATATGCTCCTTTCCAAATTGGAGGGAGTTCCCGAAGAAAAAAGAACGGCATATTATGTATGTGCCATATGCTGTATTTTTCCCGACGGCAAAAAAATTGTAGTAAGAGGCGAATGCCACGGAAAAATCGGATTTGCCCGTGACGGAAATGAGGGATTCGGCTACGACCCACTGTTCATTATCGGCGGAAAATCCTTTGGAAAATATACCGGCGAAGAAAAAGACAAGATTTCTCACCGTGGCAATGCACTTCGCAAACTTAGCAAAGAATTAGAAAAGATAATATAGGAGAATATTATGACATCAAAAGAAAGAGCTGCTCTCAGAGCAAAGGCAAATCCTTTGGAGCCGATTATCCAAATCGGTAAAGAGGGTATTACAGACAATCTCATTACACAGATTGATGACACCTTGGACAACAGAGAGCTTATAAAAATAAGAGTGCATCTTGAGACTGCACCGTCTACCCCAAAGGAGTTCGCCAACGAACTTGCTCAAAAATTGGAGGCAGAGGTTATTCAGGTAATCGGCGGAGTTATTGTCCTTTACAGAGAGGCAGACGAGGCCAAAATAGCTGAAAAGAAGAAAAAGCGTGGCGCAGGCACAGCAAAAGCAAAGGCTAAGAAAAAGGTAAAGATAAAAGGTCTGAGACAGCGTCAGAGAGAAAAAGAAGCAAAAAATCCGTACGCAGTTTATGATCGTCCGAGATATAAGGGCGACCGTGACAAAAAGCAGGGCAGGTCATAATGAAAATAGGATTGTACGGCGGTGCGTTCAACCCTGTCCATAACGGACACCTTGCACTTGCCGAGCATTTTAAGAATGCTCTTGAACTTGAAAGATTGATTTTTATTCCAACCCATGTTCCGCCGCATAAGAGCGTGGACGGGCTGGTCAGCGGTGAGCACAGAATAAATATGCTCAGTCTTGCACTCAGCGGTCTGGACTACTGTTCGGTCAGCGATATTGAGTTTAGACGAGAGGGGAAAAGCTATACCTACGATACCGTGTGTGAGCTTAAAAAATTTTATCCCGACGATGAATTTTTCTTGATAGTAGGCGCAGACCAATATTTTGATTTTCAAAAGTGGTACAGAGCTGACGACCTTCTGAGACAGGTCACCGTGTGTTCGGCAGCGAGAGAAAATAATCAATATCGCCAAATGCTCGAATATAAATCAAAGCATGATAATATGCAAAACACCGTGGTATGCAATTTTGATGTAACCGAAATTTCTTCGTCAAAAATCAGGAATATGATCAGCACAGGACAATCTGTAACCGAGTTTGTTCCGGATTCTGTGCTGCGGTATATAAAGGAAAATAATCTATATGTATAATACAAAAGAGTATATAAATCTTATAGAAAATCGTCTGTCTGCATATCGCTGCCACCATTCTCTCTGTGTGGCAAAAAAGGCGAGGGAGTTGGCAGAAAAATACGGAGTTGACGCTGAAAAGGCGTATGTGGCAGGTATCCTCCACGATGTGATGAAAGAGGAAAAAACCGATGTTCAGTTGGCTGAGATAAAAAAAGCAGGCTGGACATTGACAGACCTTGAGATGAATAATCCAAAGGTTCACCACCAAATCAGCGGAGCAGCCTTTGTTAAAAATGAATTGGGTATTACCGATGATGATATTATCGGCGGCATACGCTATCACACTACCGGTCACAGTAATATGACACTTTTTGAGATGATAATATATCTTGCCGATTTCACTTCTGAGGACAGAAAATATCCCGATGTGGATACTATGAGAGCGGAGACAGACAAGAGCTTGCTGTCGGGTATGCTCTATTCTCTGAGATATACTATCATAGACATAGCGTCCCACAACAGACAGATTCACCCTGACACATTAGAGTGCTATAATTGGGTGATAAAAAATATAAATGAATCTAAAGAACAGGAGAATGTATGAATTATTTTGACATTGCACAGATTGCCGTAAAAGCAATAGACAGCAAAAGAGGCGAGGATATAGAGGTAATCAAGGTTTCGGATATTACCGTGCTGACAGATTATTTTGTTATCGCCACAGCCAATTCTAATACTCAGCTCAAAGCTATTGCAGATGAGGTTGAGTATAAGTTGTCGGAGGCAGGCTATGAGCCCCATCATGTTGAGGGCGAAAAGAGCGATTGGGTTTGTCTCGATTACACCGGCGTCGTTGTTCATATTTTGCATAAGCAGATGAGAGATTTCTACAAAATCGAGCGTCTTTGGGAAGACGGCGAAAAGGTAGATATTGACAATCTCATTGTAAAAGAATAAAATATATTTTCGTAAATAGAAGATTACCCTTTTTGGAGGAAAAATTATGGAATATAATTTCAAAAAAATTGAGTCCAAGTGGCAAAATATTTGGTACACCCAAAACACATTTGCCGCAAAAGACGATTATTCATTGCCAAAGTATTATTGCTTGGTTGAGTTCCCGTATCCGTCAGGTCAGGGACTCCATGTAGGTCACCCACGCTCCTATACCGCACTGGATATAGTTGCCCGCAAAAAGAGACTTGAGGGCTACAATGTTCTTTATCCTATGGGCTGGGATGCTTTTGGACTTCCTACAGAGAACTTTGCTATAAAGAATCATATTCACCCTGCAGAAGTAACAAAGAAGAATGTGGCACATTTCAAAGAGCAGCTGCAGTCTTTGGGCTTTTCTTTCGACTGGACGAGAGAAATAAATACCACTGACCCTTCTTACTATAAGTGGACACAGTGGATTTTCCTCCAGATGTTCAAAAAAGGTTTGGCATATAAGAAAGAGATGGCTGTAAACTGGTGCACCTCTTGTAAGTGCGTTCTCGCTAACGAAGAAGTAGTAAACGGTGTGTGTGAGCGTTGCGGCAGTGAGGTTATCAGAAAGAACCAAAGCCAGTGGATGCTTAAGATTACCGAATATGCAGACAGACTTGTTAAGGACCTTGATACAGTTGATTTTATCGACAGAGTTAAGGTACAGCAGCGTAACTGGATAGGCAGATCCACAGGTGCCGAGGTCGATTTCGGCACTACTCTCGGAGACACTCTTACTGTATATACCACTCGCCCCGATACATTGTTCGGTGCAACTTATATGGTTATTTCTCCCGAGCACCCGTATATCGAAAAATGGGCAGATAATATTAAGAATATGGACGAGGTGCGCAAGTATCAAGAAGAAGCCTCTCATAAGAGCGACTTTGAGCGTACTGAACTTAATAAGGACAAGACCGGCGTAAGACTCGACGGTGTTATGGGTATCAATCCTGTTAATGATACCGAAATTCCGATTTTTATTTCCGACTATGTACTTACTTCTTACGGTACAGGTGCTATTATGGCTGTACCGGCTCACGATACTCGTGACTGGGAGTTTGCCAAGAAATTTAACCTTCCTATCATCGAGGTAGTAAAAGGCTCAAAGGTCGGCGTTGAGAACGAAGCATTTACAGATTGCGCTACCGGCGTTATGACTAACTCAGACTTCCTTACAGGTATGACTGTAGAAGAAGCAAAAAAAGCTATTACAGAATGGCTCACAAAAGAGGGCAAAGGACACCAAAAGGTGAACTTCAAGCTTCGTGACTGGGTATTCTCTCGTCAGAGATATTGGGGTGAGCCTATCCCTATCGTAAAGTGTGAAAAGTGCGGCTACGTTCCTGTTCCGGAGAGCGAGTTGCCTCTTACTCTGCCTAATGTAGACTCATATGAGCCTACAGACACAGGTGAATCACCGCTTGCAAAAATGACCGATTGGGTAAATACTACTTGCCCTTGCTGCGGCGGCCCTGCTAAGAGAGAGACTGACACAATGCCACAGTGGGCAGGCTCCTCATGGTACTTCCTAAGATATATGGACCCTCATAACGACAAGGAGCTTGTATCAAAAGAAGCAGTAAACTATTGGTCACCTGTAGATTGGTACAACGGTGGTATGGAACACACTACTCTCCACCTTCTCTATTCTCGTTTTTGGCACAAATTCCTCTATGACATCGGCGTAGTTCCTACTCCGGAGCCATACCAAAAGCGTACCTCTCACGGTATGATTCTCGGTCAAAACGGCGAAAAAATGAGCAAGTCTCGTGGTAATGTAGTAAATCCTGATGATATAGTAGATCAGTACGGTGCAGACACAATGCGTCTGTACGAAATGTTCATCGGCGACTTTGAAAAAGCTGCTCCGTGGAACAGCGATTCTATCAAGGGCTGCAAGAGATTTATTGAAAAATTCTGGAATTTACAGGAAAAGGTTGTTGACGGCGACGAGTATTCTCCCGAGCTTGAGGCTCTTATGCACAAGACAATTAAGAAGGTTACTTACGATATTGATAACCTTAAGGCTAATACCGCTATTGCAGCTATGATGACTCTCGTAAATGAGATGACAGCCAAGGGCTGCAATAAAGCAGAGCTTAAGACTCTCACCATTCTCCTTAACCCATTTGCTCCTCATGTTACAGAAGAAATGTGGGATGTAATGAACTTCGGCGGAATGGTTAATCAAGCAAAGTGGCCTGAATATGACGAGGAAAAAACTTACGAAAACACTGTTGAGATTGTTCTTCAGGTTATGGGCAAGGTTCGTTCTCGTATGACTATCGCTGTGGATATGCCTAAGGATGAGGTAATTGCTGCAGCTAAGACTGATGCAAAAATAGCTGAGCTGATTGATGGAAAAACCATTAAAAAAGAAATTTATGTTCCCGGAAAATTGGTAAATATTGTTGCCGTTTGATAGGTAAAGAAATTATTAAAGGACTTGCAATTTGCTTTGCAGGTCCTTTGTTTTGTAATAAACCGAGTATAGATAATAGACTAATATCCACAAAATGTACTGTAAAAAGGCTCAAAATTTGACTGACAGTGTATTTTATGATATAATGCTAAACTGTATTTGGAGGTGAAAGTGTGAAAAAACTCTTTTCACTAATATTAGCAGCAGTGATGCTGCTCTCTACAGTAGGCGCAGGCGGTGCGGTTGCTTATTCTGCCACAAAGACTTACGCCAATGATAAACTCGCAGAGATACAGACTCAAAAAGGATATGTCCCCGGCAAAACCGCTGTGGTTACAGGCAACTGCTATGCCTTTGTCAGCAAGGTTTGTGAAAAATTGTACGGTGTTCAGTACAACGGTGAGGGACTGTACGGAAATTATCATGCCGCTCACAATACAGGCAACTATAAGACTGTAGCTACATTTACTACCGGCAGTAAATATCCTACCTCAAATGACATAGAGAATATCAAAAAATTCTTTTTGGAAAATGCTGTGCCGGGTGATATTATTCACTACGGAACACTGACCGGCTCATCATCAAACAACAGCACACACACTGTTATGGTGCAGAGTATAGATAATGAGAGACTGCAGATATACCATGCAAACTATCAGACTGTTGACTATGACAGCACAGACTGCCATATCGACTCTCTCTATTGGTCGAGCTGGAAATCTCATCCTGCCGACAACACATATACCTCATCGGGCCATATGTATTCAAACAACAGATTGTTCTACAACAAGATGAAAATTAACGGCGTCGGTATCTCTATCAACAGATATACAAAGTACGAAAACAAGTACTATCTTTCCGGCAATTCTGTTCCCGCCATTGACAGCTCGAGAACATCTACCACAAGTATTAGAATTTCGTGGGAAAAGATTTTGGGTGCATCAAAGTACAGAATACAGTACAGAAAATCCGGTGCCGGCGATTATACCACCGCATCTTCTACCGTAACAGGTATTTCTTATGATGTGAAGAATCTTACTACCGGCACAAAATATGACTTTAGAGTCTGTGCCTATGTAGGCGGAAAGTGGCGAGCATACAGTGATGTTTTGTCTCTTAAAGCTATGCCGCCCAAACTTTCAGCGTTGAAATACAGTGCTTCCGAAACAGGATTGAAGCTCGCTTTTTCGGGTTATAGCGACCTAACAGGCGTAAGAATTTATCGTTCCGATAAGTCCGACGGAAAATATAAGCTCATTAAGAATTTGACTGCTAAAAATGCTACCGAATATATCGACACCTCAGTCAAGTATAATCAGCAGTATTACTACAAATTTGAACGATACAAAAAGTCCGGCTCAAAAGAGTATGCTACTATGTCCTCTGTTAAGAGTGCAAAATATGTTTTGGCAGTACCTACTGTAAGCTCCTACAGAGAAAACAGTACCACTCTTGTGTACAACATAAGCGGTGACAATGCTCAGACACAGTTTGCATATTACCTTAAGGACTCTAAGAACAAGACTGTTGTACAATCTTCTACAGAAAAGAATAGCGTAAAGGTAAAGAATCTTTCTACAGGAGAAAAATATACTTTTTATTGTGCCGAAAAAAATAAGTTCGGTACAGGTGAGTATACCTCTCATGCTAAGCAGGCACTTCCGGCCTCAAGCTCTAACACATCCGTTATAGATACTTCATCAGGCCTTTTGGTTACTTTTGAAACAACTGATGATACAGACGGATACTATATCTACCGCAGTACCTCTCCTAACGGATCGTACAGCAAGGTAGGTACCGTTTCTACATCGGAAATCGGTTCTTTCCTCGATACCACTGTAAAATATAATACATACTATTATTACAAAACAAAGAGATATGTGATAAAAAACAAAAAAGAGTATCAGAGCGTATTGTCTGCCAAATCTTCGGATGGTGCTAAAATTTATCTGGACAAGCCACAGGGTGTGTCTGTAACAAAAATCAGCCCGACCTCCTTTAAGGTGAAGTGGAAGTCTGTAGAAAAGGCAACCTCTTATCTCGTTTACTACAAAGAGGTCGGCGGAAAATGGCAAAAGCTGCCTAATCCCGTTTCTCAGAATTATGCCACTATTACAGGTCTAAAAACAGGTAAGGATTACTATGTAAGAATATATGCAAACAATCGTATCGGTCACGGTGAACCGAGCGATGATAAAACCTGTACTGCTCTGCCGCAAAAGATGAGCGCCCCTACCGCAAAGATTTCATCTTCCGGTATTAAGGTGCAGTGGACTAAAGAAAAGAGCATCACAGGTTATAAGATTTATCGCAAGGATTCAAAAAACGGCAGCTATAAGCTCGTCAAAACCATAACGAGTGCATCTGCTGCTTCTTGGACCGACAAGAGCGTTAAGAACAATAAGGGCTACTATTACAAAATCAGATGCTACAAGACAGTCAGCAAAAAGGATTATAACGGCTCTTATTCGTCGGAGATTTACTGCAAGTACGCTCTCGCTAAACCTACCTCTGTTACTGTAACCAAAAACGGAGCTACGTCTGTAAGGCTGAAGTGGAAGTCGGTTCCGGGAGCATCTAAGTATGTTGTGTCCTACAAATACAGCGGCGGAAAGACTGTAACAAAAACCGTAAATTCTGCCGATACATTGATAACCGGTATGTCAAGGGGCAAAAAGTACACATTGTCCGTAAAGGCGACTTCTTCTGTCGGAAGCAGTGCCTACAGCAATTCTGTTTCGATAAAATTATAGTGTTATCGACAGATTTTTCTAATATTTGATAATAAAATGCTTGACTTTTTGTCGCTAATTTTATATAATCTCTATGCGATACAGAAAGAGATAACAATTCAGTATCAAATACCCCTGACAAAGTCGGAGGGAGGGAATATAAATGAGCCAAGTAAAAGTTAAAGAAAATGAGTCTCTTGACAGCGCTCTCAGAAGATTTAAGCGTCAGACTTCTCGTGACGGTATCATCCAAGAAGTAAGAAAGAGAGAGCATTACGAAAAGCCATCAGTCGCTCGTAAAAAGAAGAGCGAAGCCGCTCGTAAAAGAAAGTACAAGTAATCAACAGTAAGGAGCGAATTTTGTCGCTCCTTTTGTTATTTTAGGTGATAGTATGAAAATTTTGGTGCTTAACGGTCCTAATCTCAATATGACCGGAATACGCAAAAAAGATGTCTACGGCGCAGAGACGCTGGAGGATATAAACAGAGAGCTGAAGGAATACGGTGAGTCAAAGGGTGCAGAGATGTTGTTCTATCAGTCTAACCACGAGGGCGATATTATTGATGTCATTCATTCCAGCCGTACAGAGTATGACGGCGTAGTAATAAATGCAGGTGCATATACTCACTATTCTTATGCTATCCGTGACGCTATTGAGGCTGTCAGTGATTTTACACCTTTTGTTGAGGTTCATATGTCAGACATTCACAGTAGAGAGGATTTTCGCAAAATATCGGTTATTACTCCCGTTTGTGTAAAACAAATTTGCGGTCACGGAAAAGATAGTTATAAAATGGGTATTGATTTATTGACCGAAATACTGTAAAATAGACAAGTAATATATTATTGATTTTTATATGGAGGTATAAAATATGGTATCAGCAGGCGATTTCAGAAACGGCGTTACCTTTGAGATGGACGGCAAGGTTTATCAGATTATTGAATTCCAACACGTTAAACCCGGCAAGGGCGCAGCTTTCGTAAGAGCAAAGATTAAGAATGTTATTGAGGGAGCAGTGGTAGAAAGAACTTTCAACCCTAACGATAAGTACCCTACAGCATATATTGAAAGAAAGAACATGGTTTATTCCTACTGCGATGACGGAATGTACTACTTTATGGACAACGAAACTTTCGATATGATTCCTGTAGCAGAGGCTGACCTTCCTGATAACTTTAAGTTTGTTAAAGAAAATGATGAGTGCAAGGTCCTTTCTTACAAGGGCAAGGTATTCGGCGTTGAGCCTCCTACTTTTGTTACTCTCCAGGTTACTCACACAGAGCCGGGCGTAAAGGGCAATACTGCTACCAATACACTCAAGCCTGCTACTGTTGAGACAGGCGCAGAGATTCGTGTTCCTCTCTTCATCAACGAGGGCGATATGATTCGTATTGATACTCGTACCTGCGAGTATATGGAAAGAGCATAAGATATACTACAGACACATAACCATTTGATAGAAAGGATATTGCTATGGAAACTACAGAGAGCTTGGGCTATCTCAAGGGACTCCTTGACGGCCTTGACCTTGATGAAAACAAAAAGGAAACCAAAGTATTTAAGGCTATCGTAGATGTACTCACAAACCTTACAGAAGATGTAGACGATATGACCGAGGGTATGGAGCTCCTTGCTGAGCAGATAGACGGCGTAGACGATGACCTCGCTGACCTTGAGGAATATGTTTATGACGATGATGACGATTGCTGCGGCTGTGATTGCTGTGGCGACGACGATGACGAGTACGAGGTTACTTGCCCTAATTGCGGCGAGGATATTGTCGTTGACTATGACACAGTGATGGAAGGCAATTTTGAGTGCCCTAACTGTGGCGAGACTCTTCAGTTTGAGTTTGAGTGCGATGATGACGAGGCTCAGGACGACGAAGAATAATAAGTCATAATTTTACTCCCGACTTTTTAGTCGGGAGTTTTCTTTTGCAAAAATAAAAATCCTTGCTCCTGGTAGGAACAAGGATTTTTTGTATATTACTTTTTGGTTTTAACTGTCTTAGTTTTAGACCAAGAGGAGTAGAGTTTTTTGGCGTTGCCGTCTGCATCCTTAACATTCTTGTATGTGCGGACACGAACGTAATATTTTTTCTTAGCCTTGAGCTTTTTAACCTTAACAGATGTGGTTTTGTTTTTCTTTACTGTTACGGTCTTTTTGTTTTTCTTAAAGTTCTTGTCGGTAGCGTACTGGATTTGGTATCCTGTAGTTTGTGTTGCTTGTTTTTTATATTTTACTGTAAAGCTTTTTTTAGCCGCAGACACGCTCTTTATTGATGTACCTTTAGGGTTGATTTTGAAACGATATGTCGCCCAAACATAATATCTTGGATTAACTCCCGACTCCTTTGTATGTACACTTGCATATCCATAGCCTACTTTTTTGTTGCTTGAATATGATAGGTCGTACTGCGACGACGGGTACTTTTCACCCTTTGCGTTGGTTACCGTAACCTTCGGCTTCTTTGCTTTTCCGTCATATGTGTATTCGGTCTTAGAGATTTTACCATTACTGTACGGTTTATATACCTCTTTGCCTTTTACCTTATAGTCACATACAGTGCAGCAGCTGTAATCATACCCGTCTGACTTCATAACGAATATCTCGTCATTGATTACAGATCGTGCATAGTATGCCGGAGAATATTCTTTTACCATGCTATGCTTGTGCTTTGATACAGTTAGATTAAATGTTTGGGGATAAGTGTATCCCGAAATCATAATCTCAATGTTATATGTTTTGCCGGCCTGCAGTTGACCTGCCGCTGCTATTGCCGTTTTGTTATAAACATAAGTTTTGTATGCAACATAATCATCTTTATACTTGTTTGAATCGGCGTCCATAACATTTATCAAAACTAATTGTGAATCTTCTTTGATTTTGATATCAATGCCAAATTCGTACATACCGTCGGCATCGGGAGTGAAGTTGACGGTTACACCGCTGTTTTTGGTTATAGAAAGTTGGGTGGTGCCTAATTATACCTTGCTTCCTTTAGCCCTTGCATATGCAGAGGTAGAGCCTATGGCGAATGTTGATATCAGCATAACGAGTGCCAATATCGAGGATAAAACTTTTTTCATAAATTTGTCCTTTCTTTTGGTTTGTTTCACATTTCCGCTTTGATATCGATATTGTATCATATTTTAATATAATGTTAAAGACTGTTTTTCACATTCTCTGTTTTCACTAAAAACCCATTTGTTCGTTTGTACACAATGCCTATATTGCTATATCTGCGTACTGAAATATATGTATGCACAATATCCTGCCATCAGCATTATTCCTTGTATTCTGCTGAATTTTTTGCTTATGATTGTAGGTACTACAGCTATGACTACGGCACCGAGACAGGCGACCATATCTATGCTTACGGAGCTCGTGGCTACTGCAAGGGGCATACCGTACTTCCTTTCCGACACAAGTGAGCATACAGGCAGTATCAGCGTCAGGTCTATTATGTTAGCACCCAATATATTACCTGCCGATAGAGACGCCTCTTTTTTCTTCAATGCTGTTATTGTGGTTACCAGCTCCGGCAGAGAGGTACCTATGGCGACAGCGATTACACTTATTACCCTTTGGGAGATGCCCAAGTTCTCGGCGAGCATTGTTCCTGAGTTTACTAACAGATTAGCACCTATCACTATACCTGCACCGCCGAATACAAACTTAGCTGTATGTGTCCAATAATTTGTCTTGTCCTCGGAGTCCGGAACAATGGGGGAGGTTTCGCCTTTTTTCATTCCCATAATGTTTTCTGCAAAGAATACGGCGAACAATACGATAAGTACCACCGTGCCTGCTGTCGACAGAGTATGGTACTCGTTGTTTTCGCCTGTCACAAATTCGTGTCGGAAGGTGGGAGTGAACATACATCCTGCTATTATTGCCGCAGAGGACAGTATCATTATTATCCCTTTAGGCAAAAATTCCCTTCGCCTTATCTTGAACGGCATACAGACCGCAAACAGTGCCATAATCAATGCGGTATTGGCTGTTACCGAGCCTACAGCGTTGCCTACTGCCATGTCTGCATTGCCCTTTGCCGTTGCGGCAACACTGACTATCATCTCGGGCATGGTGGTGGCTATGGATACTATGGTAGCGCCTATTATAAATTTCGGTATTTTCATTGCTTCTGCAAGTTTGCAGGCGCCTGCAACGAACATATCGCCGCCTTTTATTATCAGTAATAACCCTATGCCGAAAAGTATTGCAGTGAGCCAGATGGGAGTATCGGCAGTAAAAAAATTAAGAATATTCAAAATTTTTCTCCTTTGCACAAAAATAATTGATTTTAGATTTTTATATGATATAATTAACACATACTTATATCGGAGTTGATGTTATGAACAGTTCAAAAAAGAAAAATATACTTACCGTTTTGATACCGTTACTTGTTGCGGCGGTTGTTGTGGCAGGCTTTGCCGTATCGGGACGGATAGCAAATAACAGCAATACCCCGATTACCAATACCGTGTCTGACACAAAACAAGCCGCTACTACCGAGGACACTACCTCTAAGGCTGACGCAAAGGTTAATATTGTAGCAGTGGGTGATAACCTGATTCATAAGACCATTGTTGCGGCAGGCAAGAAGGACGACGGCTCTCTCGATTATAATTTTATGTACGAAAATATCAGTTCATACATTAAAGAGGCTGACATTGCGGTTATCAATCAGGAGACTATGCTGGGCGGCAGTAGCTTCGATTATGCCGGCTATCCTTGTTTTAATACTCCTTGGGAGGTAGGCGAGGCGGCTATCAATGCCGGCTTTGACCTGTTTACCTGCGCCACTAATCACTCCATGGATGTGGGCACAGCCGGTATCGAAAAGGAATGTGAGTTCTTCAAAAAGCATCCCGAGGTTACTCACATAGGCACTTTCACTAACCAAAAAGATTATGACTCAATAACATATATGGAGAAGAACGGAATAAAATTCGCTATGCTGAACTACACCTATGGCACTAACGGTATTCCTGTCCCATCCGACAAGTCATATTGTGTTGCTCTTTTGACTAAGGACAAGGTTACAAAGGATATTAAAGAAGCAAGAAAGAATGCCGACGTAGTTATGGTCTATCCTCACTGGGGTACAGAAAACAGCCATGAGGTCAACTCTCAGCAGGAGGAATATGTTAAGCTTTTCTCCGACTTAGGAGTAGATATAGTTATCGGCACTCACCCCCATGTTCTTCAGCCTGTTGAGTGGGTAACTAACGAAAAGACCGGCAAAAAGATGCTCGTGTATTATTCTATTGGCAACTTTATCAGCCACCAGATCAATCTTGACCAGCTCTGCGGCGGCATGGCAGAAATTACTGTAGAGCGACAGAAAGGCGAAATCAAGATTACCAATGCTAAGCTTGCTCCTGTTTGTGATTACTACAAGCACAAGGGTGACGGCTACACCTTTTCTGTATATAAACTTTCGGATTATACGGATGATATAGCAAAAACCAGCATAAAGTATGAGCGAGGCGCTACTCCGAGCTACTTTAAGAAGATGGTCAAAAACATTATATCTGATGAATTTTTGGATTTGGAATAGTGTTTGTGTGAAATGTGCACAAAACCGACCGTGGAAAACTAATCCAAACACTCTATGTTCTACAAAATTAGATAAAATGTTTGACATAGCTGTTTTGTGGGACTATAATGACATTGTAAAGAACAAAGGCGTTCCGATTTTTTCGGGACGCCTTTATATTTTTTAACAAACATAGAGAGGAGTATTTGCTATGAGTGAATACACAAAAGAATCCATACTTAAAGAGGCGAAAGAAAACGGAGTAGAGTTTATCAGACTTCAGTTCACAGACCTTTTCGGCATCATGAAGAATGTCGCTATCACACTGTCACAGCTGGAAAAAGCACTGAACAATGACTGTATGTTCGACGGTTCTTCTATCGACGGTTTTGTCAGAATTGATGAGTCCGATATGTATCTTCATCCCGACTACAGCACATGGGCTATATTCCCTTGGAGAAAGCACCTGAATGCTCAGACAGGTCGTTTGATTTGTTCTGTATATAAGGCAGACAATGTTACACCTTTTGAGGGCGACCCTCGTAATGTATTGCAGAAAGTTATCGATGAGGCTGCCGAGATGGGCTACGGCTTCAATGTAGGCCCTGAGTGTGAGTTCTTCCTCTTCAAACTCGATGAGGACGGTCAGCCTACTCTTACCACAGGCGATGAGGCAGGCTACTTTGACCTTAACCCAATCGACCACGGCGAAAACTGCCGTCGTGATATTTGTCTTGCTCTCGAAGAAATGGGCTACACCATTGAGGCTTCTCACCATGAGGTAGCAGAGGGTCAGCATGAGATTGACTTCCAGTTTGGCGATGTTATGACCACAGCAGACCGTGTTATGACCTTTAAGCATGTAGTTAAGACCTATGCCACAAAGCATGGCCTCCACGCTACATTTATGCCAAAGCCTATTCAGGGCATCAACGGTTCCGGTATGCACACCAATATGTCACTTTATGATATTAAGACAGGCAAAAATGTATTTGATGACCCTAACGGTGAGCTTGGTCTTTCCGAAACAGCATATAACTTTATCGCAGGCATTATGGCTCATGTAAGAGGTCTTGCAGTTGTTTCTAATCCTACAGTAAACTCATATAAGAGACTTGTACCGGGTTACGAGGCTCCGTCATATCTTGTATGGTCTACATCTAACCGTTCTTGTCTCGTTCGTATTCCTGCATCTCGTGGCAAGGGTACAAGAGTTGAGCTTCGTTGTCCGGACCCAACCTGCAACCCATATCTCGAAATGGCACTTTGCCTTGCAGCAGGTCTTGACGGTATCAAAAAAGGCTTAAAGCCCGCTCCGTCTTATGATAAGAATGTATTTAAACTTTCTGACGAAGAACTCGAAAAAGAAGGCATCCTTTGCCTGCCGGGTTCACTTGAGGAAGCTATCAAAGCAGCTGAGGAAGACCCATTCATCAAAGAGACTCTCGGTGAGCACGTATTCAACAACTATATCGAAGGTAAGAAAGCAGAGTGGGATGACTACAAGACCGCTGTTTCTCAGTGGGAAGTTGACCGCTATATGATTAACTACTAATTACCCGATTGCTTTTTGACCGCAGTATGCACATTTGCGGTAGTGCGTACGGTCGGCAAACGAGGACGCAGGGCGGTGCCCTAAATATCTTTCGCATTGCAAGCAACGCTCGGATATTTAGACCGCTACTAAGCTCTTTTTGCTCCCTTCCTCTGCCACCGGCAGCGGTCGCAAACGAGCCCTCTCTTATGGCATTTATGCCGTTAATGTCGGCGTTGGCTTTGGTTGGCGCCGACAATATTAAGCACAACGGAGTGCGATGACAGTAATTCTGTCACCGTGCTCCTTTTTCATTTTTGTCTATAACAAACTATAGGAAACAGGAGAAATTTATTATGAGTAACTTAGAACAAACGATTACACAAATCGTTGACAAAGAGGCATTTGCAATATGGTTTCTGATAGGAGCCGCCCTTGTATTCTTTATGCAATGTGGATTTGCGATGGTAGAAACAGGATTTACACGAGCAAAGAATGCCGGTAATATTATTATGAAAAATCTTATGGATTTTTGTATCGGTGCTCCGGTATTTGTACTGCTTGGCTTCGGTCTTATGATGGGCGAGGAGTGTCTCGGCGGACTTGTGGGTATGCCAACTCTCGGACTCCTTACCGATTATGAGGGCAATGCGGCAAATTGGTCCTCTTTTGTATTCAACCTTGTATTCTGTGCCACAGCCGCTACTATTGTGTCGGGTGCTATGGCAGAGCGTACAAAGTTTTCATCCTACTGCATTTATTCAGCTGTGATTTCCGCAGTCGTTTATCCTATCGAGGCGGGCTGGATTTGGAATCCAAACGGCTGGCTCGTAACCAGGGGATTTCACGATTTTGCAGGCTCAACCGCAATACATATGGTAGGCGGTATCGCCGCTCTCATAGGTGCTATTATGGTGGGTCCCCGTATCGGCAAATATACTGTTGACAAAAAGACGGGCAAGAAAAAGCCTAATGCAATTCCCGGTCACTCATTGACATTAGGCGCTCTCGGTGTGTTCATTCTTTGGTTTGGTTGGTACGGCTTTAACGGTGCCGCCGCAACCTCTACATCATCTTTGGCATCCATATTTGTTACTACCACTCTTTCACCGGCTGTTGCTACGGTAGTTACTATGATTTTTACTTGGATAAAGGACGGCAAGCCCGATGTGTCTATGTCACTGAATGCGTCTTTGGCAGGTCTTGTTGCCATCACTGCACCGTGTGACTGCACAAACGCTCTCGGCTCTATGATTATCGGTGCTGTGTCAGGTATTTTGGTTGTAGTTGCTGTAGAAGTGATTGATAAAAAGTTGCATATTGATGATCCGGTAGGTGCTGTTGCCGTTCACTGTGTAAACGGTGTGTGGGGCACAATCGCAGTGGGCTTGTTCTCAACCGGTGCAGACGGTGTAGGAAAAGGATTGTTCTACGGCGGCGGATTTAAGCAGCTCGGTATTCAGCTTGTGGGCTTTTTGGCAGTAGCCGCTTGGACTACAGTTATGATGATTCTCACATTTACCCTTATCAAAAAGACTAACGGACTCAGAGTCAGCAGAGACGAGGAAATAAAAGGACTCGATGCTACTGAGCATAATCTTCCGTCAGCATATGCAGATTTTATGCCGGCTGTCGCTTATGCGTCATCGGATGTGGCAGAAGTAACCGCTCCTGTTGCCCCTGTAGAAAAGGCGGTGCCTGTAGAAACTTATACAGTCAGCGAAAGTCCGGCTTTGTCCAAGGTCGTTATGATATTTAATCCTGCAAAGTTTGAGATGATAAAAGAGGCTATGAACTCTATCGGCGTAACCGGTATGACCGTAACAAATGTTATGGGCTGTGGTGTCCAAAAGGGACATATTCGCAAGTATCGTGGCGTAGAGATAGAAGAAATGAACCTCAATCCAAAAATGAAATTGGAAATGGTTGTATCTGCTGTTCCTGTTGAAAAGGTTATCGAGTCTGCTCGCAGAGTTCTATATACCGGCAATATCGGCGACGGAAAGATATTTGTCTATGATGTTGAAGATGTAGTTAAGGTACGAACAGGCGAGAGAGGCTATGATGCACTTCAGGGTGAGGATGACATATAGTTTTGTGTTTCAGCAGAGGAGAGCCGATGATTTTGTCGGCTCTCTTTTTGCTGATTTTTGATTGATGCAGGAAGTTTTATCCTGTTTATTAGTAAAAAATAAATAATTATTTTTATCTATTTTTGTGATTTTTAAAATATCCTACAAAAATGGTAGGGCATTATTGAATTGAAAAAAATAAAGTAGTAAAATTATCTTTGAGATAATGTAATTTATTATCAAGTGAAATAAGGAGAGGTTTTTATGCTCAAGGAAGGACAGGTAAGGATTCCGTCAGGTTGTGCTATTGCCGCTATTATCGACAAAAAAGGCAATCCAATTAACGGTTCCGAAATTATCAAGTCTATTGCACTGATGCATGACCGTTCTAACGGATTGGGCGGAGGCTTTGCGGCTTACGGCATCTATCCGGACCACAAGGACGACTATGCGTTCCATGTTTTTTATGACAGCAGTGCCGCACGCCAAAAATGTGAGGACTATTTGTTCAAGCATTTTAATGTGGATGTTGCAGAAAGAATACCTACCAAAAAAATTGATTCTATCGAGAACGGCCCTGATATTTGGCGCTATTTTGCTAAGCCTAACAGAGTCCGTATGCGTGACGCCCGTATGGACGAGCTTGAATATGTTGTGCAGTGCGTAACAAAGGTAAATGCTCAGTTCGACGGCTCTTATATTTTTTCTTCGGGAAAGAATATGGGCTGCTTTAAGGCGGTAGGCTATCCGGAGGATGTAGGCGAGTTTTATATGCTGGATCAGTATGACGCATATCTTTGGACTGCTCACGGTCGTTTTCCGACCAATACTCCCGGCTGGTGGGGCGGTGCTCACCCGTTTAATATTTTGGACTGGTCTATTGTACATAACGGCGAGATTTCCTCATATGACGCTAACAGAAGATATATTGAACAATTCGGCTATAAATGTACTATGCAGACAGATACAGAGGTTATCACTTATCTGTTTGACCACCTTATGCGCCATCACGGTTTGCCTATGGAGGTTGCTGCAGATGTTCTTACAGCTCCCGAGTGGGACGAGATAGACCGTATGGAACCTGACAAAAAAGAATATTTTACCAATCTTCGCTCTATCTACAGCGGTGCTTTGGTAAACGGTCCTTTTTCTGTTATTCTCGGTTCTAACAAAGGGCTTTTGGCTATAAATGACAGATTAAAGCTCCGTTCGCTAACTGCCGCTACAAAAGGCAACAGAGCCTACTTTGCATCTGAGGAATCGGCTATTCGTATCATTTGTCCCGACCCGGAAAAAGTTTGGTCGGTCAGCGGTGCCGAGCCGGTTTATGTTCCTCTCGAAATAGAAGAAAAGGAGGAGTATTGATATGCCGATAAATTATATTCCACGCAGATTTACCGTAGTAAGAGACAAAGAGCTTTGTATTAACTGCGGCTGCTGTGTCCGTCAGTGCTCCAATGAGTGTCACTATTTTGCAGAAGACGGCAAGACCGTACTCGTTAATTCACAGAGCTGTGTGGCTTGTCACAGATGCGTTGACCTTTGTCCCACAGGCGCTTTGAGAATAGAAAAATATGTTTGCGATTACAGAGAGAATGCAAACTGGACTCCGCAGTATCAGCAGGAGATTTGTCGCCAGGCTGATACAGGCTCAACTTTGCTGTCTGCTATGGGTAACCCAAAGCCTTATCCTATCTATTGGGATAAGATTTTGCTTAACGCTTCTCAGGTTACAAACCCATCTATAGACCCTCTCCGTGAGCCTATGGAGATTCGTACAATTCTCGGCAGAAAACCCGAAAAGCTCGTTGTAGAGAAAAAGGGCAAGTCTGTTACCGAGATGCCGCCACAGGTTGTGCTGGAGACACCTATTATGTTTTCGGCTATGTCTTTTGGTTCTATCAGCCTTAATGCCCAAAAGTCTCTCGCTTGGGCAGCTAAGGATTTGGGTACACTGTTCAACACCGGTGAGGGCGGTCTCCACAAGGACCTCCACGATTACGGCAAATATGCTGTGGTTCAGGTTGCCTCCGGTCGTTTCGGTGTTCACAAGAAATATCTTAATAATTCACGATTTATTGAAATAAAAATCGGACAGGGTGCTAAGCCCGGTATCGGCGGACATCTTCCGGGCGAAAAGGTAAATGTAGAGGTATCAAATGCCCGTATGATTCCCGAGGGATCCGATGCTATTTCTCCTGCACCTCATCACGATATTTATTCTATCGAGGACTTGCGTCAGCTTATTTGGTCACTTAAGCAGGCTACCGATAACAAAAAGCCTGTCTCCGTTAAGATTGCGGCAGTTCACAATGTTGCCGCTATTGCCTCAGGCTGTGCCCGTGCGGGTGCCGACATCGTCGTTATTGATGGATTCAGAGGCGGTACAGGTGCCGCTCCTACCCGTATCCGTGACAACGTGGGTATCCCTATTGAGCTTGCTCTCGCAGCAGCGGACCAAAGACTGAGAGAGGAAGGCATACGCTCAACAGTTTCACTCGTTGCGGCAGGCTCATTCCGTTGCTCGTCAGATATAGTCAAGGCTATTGCTTTAGGCGCAGACGCTTGCTATGTTGCATCTGCTCCGCTTATTGCAATGGGCTGTCATATGTGCCAGACCTGCAATACCGGCAAGTGTAATTGGGGCATTGCCACTCAGCGTGACGATCTTACTCGCCGCCTTAATCCCGAGATTGCTCATCAGCGTGTCGAAAATCTTATCAACGCTTGGAATCACGAAATAAAAGAAATTATGGGCGGTATGGGTATCAACTCGGTTGACTCCCTCAGAGGCAACAGATTGATGCTACGTGGTATAGGACTCACCGAAAAAGAATTAGAAATTCTCGGCATAAAGCACGCCGGAGAATAGTAGGAGGTAGATTTTATGAAAAAAGTATTTTCGAGAGAAGACCTTTGCATAAACTGCCGCCTGTGTGAAGTTTATTGCAAAACCGCTCATTCCAAATCAAAGGATGTTTTGATTGCTAATAAATATGAAGAACCTGCACCGATTTCCCGTGTTACCGTTTACGGTGACCGAAAGGCGTCGGTAGCGGTTAATTGCCGCCACTGTGATGATCCTGCCTGCGTTAAGGCTTGCATCACCGGCGCAATGCATAAGGACAAAAAGACCGGTATCGTGTCCGTAAACGAGGACAAGTGCATAGGCTGTATGACCTGCCTTGCAGTATGCCCTATAGGCTGTATCAAAGCCGGAAAAACCGCAGTCAAGTGTGATCTTTGTCAGGGCGAGGATATGCCTGCTTGTGTAAAGAATTGTCCAAATAAAGCACTTGTATATGTAGAAGCAGGAGGTAATGACTGATGAAAAAATATGTTATTATCGGTGCTTCCGCAGCAGGACTCGCTACAGCCGAAAGTATCAGAAAAATCGACCCGCAGGGCGAAATCACTGTTTTGACGAGAGAGTCATATCTTCCATACTCCCGCCCCTCAATCAGCTATTATCTGAAGGGCGTGGTGAAAGAGAGCGATATGTACCTTCGCAAGCCAGCTTATTATAAGCAGAAAAATATTGACATAGTTACCGATGCCGAGGTTAAAGCTATCGACACTGAAGCAAAGACTGTAAAAGTCGGCAGAAAGAATTATCCTTATGATAAGCTTTGTCTCTGCACAGGCTCAAAGCCGTTTGTACCGCCTATGAAGAATGTCAGCGGAAAAGCAAATGCACTTACATTCCTTGATTTAGCTGCCACAAAGGCAGTTAAGGCAACTGCTGATAAGGATACAAAAGCTGTTGTCATCGGCGGCGGACTGATTGGTATGAAAGCTGCCGAGGGCTTGTCTAAGATTTGTAAGAGCGTAGATGTTGTTGAACTTGCTCCTCGCATTTTGCCGTCTATTCTTGACCCTAAGTCTGCAAAGAATGTAAAGAAGTATATCGAAGAAAAGGGCAATATAAAGTTTCACCTTGAGGACACAGTGGTAGAGGCGAAGTCTAAGGGCAAAACCATTCATTCTGTTGTGCTCAAGAGCGGCAGAACGCTTAAATGTGATTTGCTGATCCTCGCTGTAGGTGTAAGACCAGAAACCGATTTGGCAGAAAATGCAGGACTTGAGGTGAACAGAGGCATTATCACTAATCCTGTCACTATGCAGACCTCTAATGCGGATATTTATTCCGCCGGAGACTGCACCGTCTCTGTCGATATGCTCGATGGCTCAAAGAAAATCATTGCCCTATGGCCTAATGCTGTTCAGCAGGGAACTGTTGCCGGCAGCCAAATGGCAGGCGGCGACCTGACAATAGCCGGAACATACAGCGTAAATGCAATCGACTTTTACGGACTGCGTATCTGCACTTGCGGACTTATCAATGCACAGGGTGAGCAGTATTCAGATTTAGTCAAATCAGAGGGCTACAAATATAAGCGCCTCGTGTTTGAGGGCAACAAGCTCGTAGGATTTGTGCTCATAAATTCCAGCGAAAATGCAGGAATTTATACAAGCCTTATTTCTAACAAAATTGACCTTGATATCATTCAGGGAGATATTATGGACTCGCCGAGTCTCTTTATGTTTGACAAAGCAGTCCGCACCACAAAATTAACCGGTTCACCTAAGGGGGTTAGACTATGATAGAAGCAGGACTCAGACGATATGAGGAAGTAAATGACGAAATCAAAGCCATACTCTCCCAAAAAAATAAGTGTACCGTAAAGGATGTAAACGGTCAGAGGTATATCGGCTGTGCTCTCGATGAGGGCAAAACCATAGAGGTCTACGGAACACCGGGCAATGATATGGCGTGCTACCTTAACGGCGGCAGAGTTATCGTTTACGGAAATTGTCAGGATGCTGTAGGCAACACTATGGGCGGCGGCGAAATCGTAGTACACGGTCACAGCGGTGATGCTATGGGTTACGGTATGCGTGACGGTCAGATTTATATTCAAAACAATGTTGCCTGCCGTGGCGGTATTCATATGAAAGAATTCAGAGATATGCGTCCTGTTCTTGTTATCGGCGAAAATGCCGGTTCATTCTTGGGCGAATATATGGCAGGGGGCACTATTGTTCTTTTAGGCCTTAACCTAAAGCGTGGCGAAAAGTTGTTCGGCACTCACTGTGCATCGGGTATGCACGGCGGCAAAATTTTTGTCAGAGGTTCTTTTCCAAAGGAAAATTTGTCCGATAACATAAAGGTTACATCTCTCGACGAGGAGGACAAAAAGGAACTCGCTCAGTATGTAAAGAAGTATTGCAAATATTTCGACGCAGACTACGACGAGATTATGAAAAAGCCTTTCAAAAAGCTCGTGCCTGCCACCTCCCGTCCTTATGCAAATCTTTATACACCTAACTAATGTATTGCACCTCTAAAAAGAAAATCGGTACAACCGGCTGTTGGAGTAAATTTTTTTACTTACGGTGATAATCTTTACTTTATCAGCGGTAAAAAGCTGTGTGTCTATAATTTGAAAAAGAATAAGAAAAAGACATACTCGGCTGATAAGAGCCTTGCATCATATACACTTGTAAGTATGCAGGGAAAGACTTTGTATTTTGCAAAGGAGACAGGCTTTGACGATGCAGTTAAAAGTTCTTTCTACAAAATGGATGTCTCAAAGAGAAAGGTAAAGAAAATTATCGGCACAAAGAAAATGGTGTACGGCAATACAGCATTGGTATATAAAGATGCGGTGTACGAGCTTAGCGGAAATTGCTATGGTAATTTTGTAAAAATCACAGATAAAAAGAAAAAGCAGTATGGCAATGCTTTGTACGAAGCTTGCTCTCAGGCGTTTTACAAGGACACTGTTATTGCATCAAAGGTTGACCGAAACGAAAACATTTTAGGCTATAAAAAAGTAGTTAAGGTAGACTGATAAAGGGGACGGAAAAAATCCGTCCCTTTTTTGTATATTTTATTGAAACAGCAGGTCTGTTGTGCTATAATACGCTTTACAAAATCCTTTATGCAGACTATGGAGTATCGCTTATGTTTAACAGCTTACACGAAGAATGCGGCGTGTTCGGAATTTTTGAAAACAAAACAACCTATGTAGCGCAGTCCACATATCTTGCTCTCTTTGCTCTACAGCACAGGGGCCAGGAGTCGTGCGGTATTGCGGTAAATGACGACGGTGTGTTCAATCACTATAAGGGCGACGGTCTCGTTCCCGATGTTTTTACTAAAGAAAGACTTGAGCGCTTGGGTATGGGCAATATGGCTATCGGTCATGTCAGATATTCTACCACCGGCGGTAAGATTATCAATAATGTTCAGCCTCTTGTTATCCGTCACATAAAAGGTAATTTGGCTGTCGCACATAACGGCAATTTGGTTAATGCCAATGACATAAGAACCGAGATAGAGCTTAAAGGCGGCATTTTCCACGGTACTTCGGACACAGAATCTATTGCGTATTCTATAGTTGCAAATCGCCTTAACAGTGCCAGCACCGAGGAAGCTATCGAAAAGACAATGTCAGTCCTTAGGGGTGCATATTCCTGCGTTGTTATGACTGCTACAAAGCTGATTGCTTTCAGAGACCCAAACGGTTTCCGTCCGCTTTGTATAGGAAAAACTGCAGACGGTGCGTGGGTAGTAGCCAGCGAGTCCTGTGCACTGGACACAATCGGTGCAAAATTTGTTCGTGATGTTCTCCCCGGCGAAATTGTTGTTTTCGACAATGAGGGCTTACACTCGAACAAAACCCATTGTAAGCCTAACGAAAAAGGCTCACTCTGCGTATTTGAATATATCTATTTTGCCCGTCCGGATTCTATTATTGACGGCGCATCTGTAGAGCACGCTCGTATGAGAGCCGGTGCATTTTTGGCAAAAGAGAGTCCTGTGGATGCCGACATAGTTATCGGCGTACCCGACAGCGGACTCGATGCAGCTTTAGGTTATGCCAACGAGAGCGGAATACCATACGGTATCGGTTTTATCAAAAACAGATATATCGGTCGTTCTTTTATTCAGCCCAGCCAAAATCAGCGTGAGGATGCAGTGAGAATAAAACTCAATGTTATTAAAGAGAATATCAAGGGCAAGCGTGTAATTATGATAGACGATTCTATCGTAAGGGGTACAACCTGTGCACGTATCGTAAATTTGCTCAGAGAGGCAGGCGCTAAGGAAGTACATATGCGTGTTTCATCGCCTCCGTTTAGGCACCCTTGCTACTTTGGTACAGATGTTGACAGTCAGGAAAATCTTATTGCCTGCAAATTCGAAACTGTTGATGAAATCGCTAAGGAAATCGGCGTAGATTCTCTGGCGTATCTGTCGATAGACGCTACACATAAGCTGGCAGAGGGCACAGATATGGGATTCTGCGACGGTTGCTTTACCGGAGACTATCCTATCACTGTACCTAAGGATATGCCGAAGGATAAGTTTGAAGAAAAAATAGGCAAATATACACTTGATTGATTGTTATTCGCAATGGGGCGGACACTGTGTGTCTGCCCCTCTTTGTTTATTTGTACAATATTATTGTTATTTTTTTGTAAAGTATTTCGTATTGCTATGAATAGGCAGATATGATATAATTTTAACATATAATTGTCTGGAGAATAGGCTTTTTGCAGTCTGTGCAGACAATCCAAAGCTTAAGGAGGAATTATTTTGAAAGAAGCAAAAGCAATGGCATATGTCAATGCATACGGCGTTTTGGCTACTCTTGAGAATTTGTGTGCCATGGACGACGAAGCAAAGGCAGTTTGCCGTGGATTAAAAAAGCCTGTTTCTTTGTGCTTTGATGTAACTGACGGACCATGTGTTACATATAATTTTACAAATGACGGCTGTAAGATGACTGAGGGCGATTATGGATGTACCTGTAAGATGAAGTTTTCATCTCCCGAAAAATTCAATGCTCTCATAGATAGCAGCAAGCCGGGAGTCCCTACTAAGAATATTCCGCAGGTATTGTCATTCCTTATGGGACCGTTTACTAAACTTACAGACCGCTTGACCAAGTTCCTTATGCCGAGCGATGAGGATTTGAAAAATAAGGACTTTTTCGAAAAATCCACAATTCTCACGATGTACACTATCGGCGGTGCTATCTGTGCTCTGGGCAACACAGACTCTATCAGCACTCAATCTGCATCATATATTTGTGACGGCGATATTCAGATGGGTATTACCGACAAGGTATATGTCACTATCAGAGTACGCAATCATCAGCTCCAGCTCATCAAAGAAAAGCCGGACACTCCGAGAGCCATTATGGAATTTAAGACTGTCGAGCTTGCAAACGGTTTGTTCAACGGTACCGCATCTACTATTTCCGAGCTTTGCGCCGGCAATATCTATATGAGCGGTATGATCAATATGATTGATAACATAAACCGTATTCTCGACAGAGTTGCAACCTACTTGGGTTAAGGAGGATAAGAATAATGAGTAAATTTCCCGAATATACACACGAAAAATCACAGGAGTGGTTCAACAGAGCATTAGACGCTATTCCGTCAGGTGTTTACGGCCACTTAGGTCCTTCCGAGGGCTTGTTCCTTCCTATCACAAAATGGCCTCTTATGTGCGATCACGCAAAGGGCACATATTTTTGGGATGTAGACGGAAACAAATACCTTGACTTTATGTGCGCATACGGCCCTAATGTTTTGGGCTATTGCGATGACGATGTTGACGCTGCCGCTATGGCACAGCTCAAAATAGGCAACTGTACAACTTCTCCTTCATATAAAATGGTAGAGTGTGCAGAACTCCTCAAAGATACAGTAGCATCGGCAGATTGGGCTTTCTTTATGAAAAACGGCTCCGACGCCACTACCTTTTCTGTTATGTGTGCGAGAGCACATACCGGCAAAAAGAAAATGATGTTCTTCAGAGGATATTATCACGGCGACTTCCAGTGGGCACAAAAGGCCGACTATCCCGGTATTCTTCCTGAAGAAGTAGAGAACAATATTGTCGTTCCTTGGTTTGATTTGGACGCTATGCAGGAGGCTTATGACGCTTGCGGCGGAGATGTGGCAGGCCTTATAGCTCAGCCATATGACCACGGCAACTTTTACGACAACACTTGCGCTACAAAGGAGCAGTGGGCAGCAGTCCGCAAGTTCTGTGACGATCACGGTATGGTTCTTATTTTTGACGATGTTCGTACCGGCTTCCGTCTCGATATTGCAGGTTCGGACCACTACTACGGAATTAAAGCAGACCTTATCTGTTTCTGTAAGGCTCTTGCTAACGGCTATAATATGTCTTCTGTTTGCGGTCAGGAGCATATGAAAGCCACCGCTTCTTCGGTAGTATATACAGGTTCTTATTGGATGAGCGCAGAGCCGTTTGCCGCTTGTCTTGCTTGTATTCCTAAGATGAAAAAATTAGATACACCTAAGATGTTCAGAGAAATGGGTACAAAGCTTACCGACGGCCTTAAGGCTGCAGGTAAGGAACACGGCTTCAACCTCAAAGTAAGCGGTGAGCCTGCTCTGTTCTATCTTCGTATAGCTAATGACGACAGCCTTATGCTCCATCAGGAGTGGGTTGCAGAGTGTGTAAGCAGAGGCCTGTTTCTCGCCTCTCACCACAATCACTTTATGAATGCGTCTGTTACCGACGATGACATAAAGCTCGCTGTCGATATTGCAGAGGATGCTTTCGGCGTTGTTGCTGCGAGACATCCTGAGTTGGGACTTAAATAATAGACTGACGGTTTATTGTTAAAGACATATTATTTTATTGAAAGGGGTATAATATATGCCAGCAGATTTCAAGCCGTTTGACAAAGAAGAATGGCTCCGCCTGGAAAAGAAAGCGGACCAGCTTAGACGACTTTGCCTCCAGACAGCAGTTTGGGGCGGCTCAGGTCACGTTGGTGGCTCATTGTCAGCTATGGACGCTATGACAATTCTCTACCATCGTTTTATGAAAATTGATGTAAACAATCCCGATATGGAGGACAGAGACCGCTTTGTTCTTTCTAAGGGACACTGCGCAGTAGGCTATGCACCTGTGCTCGTTGACCTCGGCTTTATGCCTGAGGAGGAGCTCCATATCTTTAACCTCACCGGTGCGAAGATAGGTATGCATCTCGACTGTAACAAGGTCAGAGGTGTAGATTGCTCCACCGGTTCTCTCGGCCACGGACTTTCACTTGCTGTAGGATTTGCTCTTGCAGGCAGAGTAAAGGGTTTGGATTATATGAACTATGTACTCACAGGTGACGGCGAGCTTAACGAAGGCTCAAATTGGGAGGCTGCTATGGCTGCCGCTCAGTTCAAACTTTCCAATGTAGTTGTGCTTGCCGATAACAATAAGTGTATGATTGACGGCAGAGTAGATGATGAGATGAAAGTTGAGCCTCTCGACAAGAAGTTCGAGGCATTCGGCTTTAATGCTGTTCGTGTTGACGGACAGAATATGAAAGAGCTCAACGATGCTATCGAGGCTGCTATAAAGAATCATCAGGACGGCGGCGATAAGCCTACCGCTATCATTATGGATACCTTTAAGGGTGCCGGCGTTGACTTTATGGAGGATGACTACCATTGGCACTACGGCTCACTGGACGATGAGCTTAAGGCTAAGGCTTATGCATCACTTGATAACTACTACAAGAAGCGTGTAGAACGCGCAGAAAAGGAGGCGTAATTATGGGTGGAATGGCTTATACAATGACAGATACCACAAAGCTGTCTACAGCAGAATGCTACGGTATTGCACTCTGTGAGCTCGGCGAAGAGCATAAGGATGTTGTCGCTCTCACCGCCGACCTTGCCAAATCTACAAAGATTGGTATGTTCGGCGAGAAGTTTCCGGATAGATTTTTCAATGTAGGTATTGCAGAACAAAATATGTTCGGCGTGGCTGCCGGTATGGCTAAGAACGGACTCATTCCGTTTGCGTCTACCTTTGCTATCTTTACCGCTGCACGCTCCCTTGACCAAATACATACAGATATTTGTTATCAGAATGTACCGGTTAAAATTATTGCTACCCACGCAGGTACTTCTTTCGGCCAGGCAGGTTCTACTCACCATTCTCTTATTGATATGGCTTGTATGCGCACACTGCCGCATATGACTGTTATTTGTCCTTGCGACGGTGCAGAGACATACCATGCAGTAAAGGCTGCTTATGATATTGACGGCCCTGTTTATATTCGTATCAACCGTGGCTTTGACCAGGTTATCTATAAGAATGTAGACGACTGCAAGTTTGAGTGGAACAAGGCTACCACAATGAATGAGGGCACAGATATTACCGTTATTGCCTGTGGCTCTTGCGTTTTTGAGGCTATGCAGGCTGCCCGTATGGTAGAGGCCGATGCAGGACTCAAGGTTAGAGTGCTCAATATGCACACAATCAAGCCCCTTGACGAAGAAGCTGTTATGAATGCAGTTATGGACACCCGCCGCATTATCACGGTAGAGGACCACGAGGTTATGGGCGGACTCGGCTCAGCTGTTGCCGAGGTTGTGGCTAAGAGCGGAAAGGCTTGCGCATTTAAGATGCTCGGTCACCAGGACGCTTTCTCCACAATCGGTCTGCAGGAGGACTTGCTTGCCCTTGCTAAGATTGATGCTAACGGCATTGCCGAAACTATTACAGAAATGATGCACGCTGACTTTGAAGCAGATGACGCTTGGGATGACGAATTCTAATCTGTCCCGTTGCATCTACTATCAGAAAGGAGCGTAATATTATGCCAAGCGATGAAGTTCGCTACACTAATAAGGTCTTTATGGCGGCTGCATTGCCACTGTTAAAGACTGTCGCTACAGATGTTCCCGAGCTTAAGAAAAAGTTTGAGGGCGTAAATGCGATTTATCAAGTCTCAGCAAAAGTGAATGTGGAGGACAAAGAGGCAGTCCATTTTATCATTCAAAACGGTGAATGGACCGTAAAATTAGGCGAGTATCTCGGTCAAGATAAGATTGATGCAGAGCTTGCTTTCTCCTCTATGGAAAAAATGAACGCTTTTATGAAAGGCGATATGAAATCTTTGCCTAAGATGAAAATTAAATCTTTTGGCAAATTCCTAAAATTTATGCAGGTTCTGCTGAAAATGTCCGCTCTGCTGGGCATCAAAGAACCTCCCGAGGACGACGAGGCTACTTCTGTTTTGCTTTGCAAATTGTATTTTTATTTGCTTTCGTCGGGAATTTCGCAGCTTAACAAAATGGGTCACCCAAAGATTCACGATTGGACGCTTAAGTCGCCCGACCGTTGCTATCAGTGGGAGGTTATCGGTCACCCCGAGTGCACTGCATATATCCGTATTAAAGCCGGAAAATCCCGTGCCGGCAGAGGCGCATATAAGAGAGCAAAACCGTTCTTTAATATGAAGTTCGATTGCCCCACATCTGCCCTTAAGATTTTGCTCGGTACCGGCGATATGTTCCAGATGACAGCCGATTCCCAGCTCATAATGGAGGGCGGACCTGAGTTCGGCGTTCAGATTGGTGACTATATGATGTTAGTCGGCGACCTCGCCTCATAACTCACAAAAAGAGAATATTTTTCGCTTTTGCTCCTGTTGATATGAATGTCAACAGGAGCTTTTTGTTATGTAATATGAGTATGGTGACAAAATCAAAAACTGTCGATTTTAGCGATAAAAAATATTTTTCCTTTTTGTAAAATCTCAAAATCCCACTGTTTATGCGGCTTTACGAGGTGTTACCGACTCCAGCACTTTTAGGTAACACTCGGGAACATATTGTACCGATTTTACCATTAGGCTACAATATCTCTATTAAACAAAAAGGAGAAACAAATATGAAAAAAGTATCTAAGATTTTATGTTTATTGCTTTCGGTTGTTATGCTTGTGTCGAGTTTGTCGGCTGTGTCTTTCTCGGCATATGCCGCATCTGTGGGAAAAGTGACAGGCGTTGTGTCCCATACATATGACACTAAGTCAATCACGCTCACTTGGAAAAAGGTAAAGAATGCCTCCGGCTACAAAGTGTACAAGTATAACTCAAAGAGCAAAAAATATAAGGCAGTAGCAACTGTTTCTAAAAATAAGGCAAAAATAACGAAGCTGTCTCCAAACAAAACCTATAAGTTTAAGGTGAGAGCCTACAAAACGAAGGGCAAGAAAAAGTCCTATGGCGCATATTCCAATGTTTATAAAAAGTCTACCGCTGTTGATGTAAAGAAAATATTGACCGCCGGATATGTTTATTGCCCATCATTTTGCTCTTTTGATATGGATGAATATAAGTTCAATAATGATGGTACATATATTTGTTACTCCTACTATGATTTGACATATCCCGAAAAATACGATAAATCAAAGGTAACATACAAAATAAAAAAGGGCACGGTGACTTTGGACAATGGAATGGCTTTTCGCTATGATAAAAAGGAAAAATGCTTTTGGACTTTAAAGGATAAATATACAGGATTAACTATTCCTTTATATCCGGAAAGTAAGCGAGTAAATAAAAATAATAGAGTAAAATATTTTAATACTCATCATATTTAATTCCTACTATAAACATTTTATTAAGAGAGGCGGTTTCGCCTCTTTTTTTATTGAGTTAAAAATATTGTTGTGATATAATGTTAGCGAAAAATTACTTTGCAGAGGATTCGGTATGGACTACAGAGAAAAATACAATTTGTGGCTCACATTTGACGAAGATACAAAGAATGAGCTTATGTCAATTACTGATGAAAAAGAAATAGAAGACAGATTCTACAAAGACCTTGCGTTCGGTACAGGCGGTCTGCGTGGAATAATGGGCGCAGGCTCAAACAGAATGAACAAATATACAGTAGGAAAGGCTACTCTCGGCCTCGCAAACTATCTTAAGTCTAAGAACAGCGGTGACCTTAAGGTTGCTTTGGCTTATGACAGTCGTAATAATTCGGCTTTTTTTGCTAAAACTGCGGCAGGCATTTTTGCCTCATGCGGCTTTAAGGTATATCTTTATGAAACTCTTGTGCCCGTTCCTGTTCTTTCGTTTACTACTCACTATTTGGGCTGTACGGCAGGCGTAATGATTACTGCCTCGCATAATCCAAAGGAGTATAACGGCTATAAGGTCTATGACAGCAAAGGCTGTCAGTTCTGCACCGAGGACGCTAAGAATGCAATAGAATATATCAATGCGATAGAAGATTTTTCTTCTATTCCGTTCTCCGACAGTGACGAGGGTATCACTATGATAGGCGATGATGTGCTGTCAGAGTATCTCAAGCAGGTTGCAAAGCAGTCTGTATATACCGAAAAGTCGGATTTGAAAATTGTCTACACTCCTCTCCACGGCACCGGCAATATCCCTGTCCGTCGTATGCTGCAGGGTATGGATGTGACCGTGGTAAAGGAGCAGGAATTGCCCGACGGTAATTTCTCTACCGTTCGCTCACCTAATCCGGAGGAAAAGGATGCCCTTAATATCGCTATCGAAAAGGCTAAGGAAATCGGAGCAGATTTAGTTTTGGGTACTGATCCCGACTGCGACAGAGTCGGCATTGCAGTAAAGGACGGCGACGATTATGTCCTCTTTACAGGCAATCAAACAGGCGCACTGCTCGTTAAGTTTGTACTGACTATGCACAAATCGGAACTTAATCCGAAATCCACACTTATCAAGACAATAGTCACCTCCGAGTTGGGTGCAAATATCGGCAGAAAATTCGGACTTAATATAGAAGAAACCCTTACCGGCTTTAAGTATATCGGCGACAAAATCAATAAGTATGAGGAAACAGGAGAGAGAGAATTTGTAATCGGCTATGAGGAGTCCTATGGCTATCTCGTGGGAACTCACGCTCGTGACAAGGACGCTGTCGTGTCCTCCATGCTCATTTGCCAAATGGCAGCGTGGTATAAGAATCATGGCAAAACTCTCGTGGACGGACTGAACGAAATCTATGATGAGTACGGCTACTATTTGGACTATCTGGACAGTTTTGTACTCAAGGGTAAGGACGGTGCAGAAAAAATCCAATCCCTTATGGTACTCTTTAGGAATACCGGCAAAGATTTGTTCGACGGTATAAAAGAGATTATCGATTTCAAAGACGGCATCCGTGATTTACCGAAGGAAAATGTGCTCAAATATATCTTTGAGGACGGCTCATGGCTGGCAGTTCGTCCCAGCGGCACCGAGCCTAAGATAAAGGTTTATTATTCCATAGTTGACAAGGACAGAGACAATGCAAAGCACCGTCTCGAAACAATCAGAACAAAGATAAAATCTATGATAAACGACTGATAGGAGAGCATATGAAAATTCAGGATTATGTAGAAAATGTGTTGCAGCCTAAGCTTCAGGGCGACGGCGGATGGATAGAATTTGTCAGTCTGGATGGACAGGAGCTGACTGTCATCTTTCGTGGCGAGTGTTCAAAGTGCCTTATCCTCCACAGATGCGTGGCTTGGATAGAGGAGCAGATTGAGCACGATCTGCACAAGACGGTAAAGGTCAATGCTATCCGCAAAAAACCATATTTTCAAGATGTATAAAGACAGAAAAAGTAAGAAAGGCTAACAGACATTATGGCTCATATAAAAGTTGTCCGCCGTTCTATGCGTCCGGAGGAGTGGACGGATTTACGCTTCGGCTGGCTCAAAAGACATATATATTCAAAAAAATGGGAAATAAAAAATCTTATGATTAGGGATGCCCGTCAGGTATCCGAGATGGAGTTCGAATATTATTCCGACGACTACAGACCGCTGAACAAGGGCGATATGTATTTTACCCCCGACGGCACAGCGTTCATAAAAGCAGATGTGGATGTGCCCGAGGATATGCAGGGCGAGGAGCTTTGGTTCTCACTGAAAACCGCTGCCGAAATCTGCGTTAAGATTAATGGAAAGTATGTAGGCGGCGTTGATCCTAACAGAGAGCGTATGCTCATTTCACCCTATATCAACGACAAAGAAACTCTCCATTTTGATATGATGGGTTATAACCGCTCAAAACCCGATGACGAGCGCAATCCGGAGAGCCTTTCCGTAAGAGGCTGTCGCCAAATTTTTGAGGGTGCATATCTCTGCACCGTTGACCATAAGGTGCAGGATTTGGTGTGGGATTTTGAGGTTCTGCTTAATATCGCAAAGTCGGAACTGTTCAATGAGGACTACCGTGCTTTCCTAAACCGAGAGCTGAACAACGCTATGAATCTTATCGATTTTGACGATGATGAGTTGACAGGTGTTGATGAGGCAAAGGACTATATTGACACTGTGGTCTATGCTAATGATACATATAAGGGTGCGGGCGATGTTGCACTCATTGCTCATTCTCATCTCGACATTGCTTACTATTGGCGTCGTATTCACGCTGTACAAAAGAATTTGCGCACCGTTCTCATTCAGCTTAGATTGATGGACAAGTATCCCGATTTCAAATATACTCACACTCAGCCCTATGTTTATGAAACTCTCGAAAAATATTATCCGGAGGTTTTTGATGAGCTGAAGGAGAAGGTAAAGAACGGTCAGTTTGAGCCGGTAGGTGCTATGTATGTTGAGCCGGATTGTAACATTCCGTCCGCCGAGTCGCTCATTCGTCAGTGCCTGTACGGTCAGCTTACCTACAAGCGTATGTTCGGCAAAACCGTAAACAATGCTTGGCTGCCGGATGTGTTCGGCAATTCTTGGATTATGCCGCAGATACTTAAAAAGAGCGGCGTTGACTATTTTGTTTCTAACAAAATGTCCACATGGAACGATACTAACCGTTTTCCGCACAATAACTTTATTTGGCGTGGAATAGACGGCTCCGAGGTCTACGCTTGTGTTCCGCCTACCCATTTTATTACTTGGAATGAGCCGTCGCAGGTTCAGGAGAATTGGGAGGCATATATAGACAAGGACAAGGGCGGTCAGACTATGAATATGTTTGGCTATGGCGACGGCGGTTCCGGCTGCACCGAAGAAATGATAGAACTTATGCACCGCTTTGATAAGTTGTCCATTATGCCTAAGTGTACTCATATGGGCGGAGCAGAATTCCTCGAAAAAAATCTAAAGGACAATACAGAGCTTGAGACTTGGGACGGAGAGCTTTATCTCGAGATGCACCGTGGCACTTTCACTACCGCATCTAACCTAAAAAAGCTCAATCGTCGCCTTGAGTATAAGTTCCGTAGTGCCGAGATTGCATCTCTCATCAGAGGCGAGGACAATCAAGAGCGTATTACCGAGCTGTACAAAAAGTTTCTTGTTAATCAGTTTCACGATATTTTGCCCGGCTCTCACATTCATCCGGTATATGATGATGCGATGGCTGACTACGAGTATATCGAAAAAGAGCTTGATTCCATAATTTCTACAGGTGCTAAGTATCTTAATACCTTAAACATTCATCGTGATGCGCTTACATTTGTGCCTAACAAAAAAGGTACCGCTACCCGATACGGCAAAAAGGGTAATTGGCTCATTCCCGATATGAAGCCTATGGAATCAAAGACGCTCCGCAGTACAAAGAGAGATACCGACTGGTTCACTATTGACGATACTGTAGAAACTCCGTTTTATTCCATAAAATTTGCCGATGACGGCTCAATACTTTCTTTGTTCAATAAGGAACAGAACAGAGAGTGGACTGACGGAGAGTTCAATAAGCTGAAGCTGTACACCGACTGCCCCGGAAACTACGATGCTTGGGATATCCTTCCTAACTATAAGGACAAGCAGATTCCGCTCACTGTTCGCACGCCTCTTACTCTCGTGGAGAGAGACGGCGAGAGCGCATCATTCAAGACAGTGCTTGTTACCGAAAATTCCACTTGGACAATGATTATCCGCATTTTCCGTCGAAGCAGGGGAATAGAGGTAGAAAATATAGTCGATTGGCACGAAAAGCATAAGCTCGCAAAGGTTGAGTTCGGCTGTAATGTCCTTACTCGCAAGGCACTTTGCGACACCTCGGCAGGATATATAGAGCGTGATACCCACCGCAATACCACATGGCAGCAGGCACGCTTTGAGACTTGCTATCATAATTGGTGCGACCTTAGCGAAAACGACGGCGGTATTGCTTTCATAAATGACGGCAAATACGGTGTAGGTTTTGATAAAAATACTGTCAGTCTGTCATTGCTTCGCTCTACTATCCGTCCTAATGTTACTTCGGATATGGGAGAGCACGATTTTTGCTATATGATTATGCCTCATGCAGAAGGTGCAGTTGCAGCAGGTGTCAACAATATTGCACTGCAGTACAATGTGCCGCTGATAAAATCAGATGCACAGTGGACCTTGCCTACATTTGAGCCGCTGTATCTTCAGGCTGCAAAACTGTCAGAAGATAAGTCTATGACTGTCGTTCGCCTCGGTGAACAAAACGGAAATCGTGGCACAATTACCTTAGACAAGCCCGTATATATTCTCGATATGCTCGAGAATAAGATAGAAAAAACAGACAGAATTGATTACACACCGTTTGAAATTATTACTGTAGGAGTGCTCAACAATGAGTAGCGCACAGATAATCGTTTTAGTTGTTGTCGTCCTCGTTGTGCTGGGAATATTTATTATCCCACGAATCAATCGTCATTCGTTGGCAAAAATGCCTTTTGACCAGCAGATACGCATTTTGATGATGGAGGCAAAAGGACTCAGTTATTTCAAGAATATTTCCGAGGGCAGCAAGGGCACACTGATTTATATTAAGAATAAGCGCAAAATCATTGCTTTTCCATGGGTACTCACCGACGGAAAAATGGTCTGTACCAAAGCAGAGCCTCTGTCTAATTGGGACTATCCCGAAGAAAAAGCACCTCTAACAGACGATGAAAAGGAGCTTGTGCTCTCCGAGATTGAAAAATACAATAAAAAACAGCCTGTAAAATTCTCGCTCGATAGGTAAAAATACAGCCCTTAACCGTAAATTTCGGTTGAGGGCTTTTTACTGTCCGATAAATGACTCTTTGGTCAATTATTTTGGCTCAATATATTGACTTTTTGCATATCAGTTTGTATTATGAGGTTACAGAACAATTATAAACAAGCTTTAATTTTTGAAAAAGGGGTTTTGAAATGAAAAAAATTGTCAGTATTGTTTTGTCATTGATTATGGTGCTGTCCTTATCGGCAGGACTTGATTTTTCGGCTTATGCAGACAGTACGAGTAATGGCTTTACTTATGTTGCCTCTAACGGTTACGCAATAATTACAGGATATAACAATAAGGATATTGATACGCTCAATATTCCGTCTAAGATTTATGACGCCGAGTCCGGCAAAGATTTGACTGTTGCTTGTATCGGCGAAAATGCTTTTAAGGGCTACAAGTCTTTGTACAGTATCACTTTGCCCGATTCTCTCACCGGTATAGGAATTGACGCTTTTGACGGCACTGCTTATTACAACAGATTGAATAATTGGCAGGACGGTTACCTATATTGCAGCAATTATCTGTTGGATGTTGATTCATCCAAGACAACCGCTGTAGTAAAGGCAGATACTCTCGACATAGCACAAAATGTTGCTGAGCGTTCGCTTGAATATATCGGCATTCTCGGAAAGCAGACTCGTGCTAATTGCAAATTTAAAGATAAAGTGATTATCGGTTGCTATCCCGATTCTGTTGCACAGATTAGAGCATATGAGCTCGGTCTGAAGTATTATGATTTGTCCGAATGTACTCACAGTACCACAGTGGCTCATAAAGTAGAGCCTACTTGTGCAAAAGAGGGCGCAAACGAAATTCGTTGTGTCCGCTGCAACAAGCTGATTAAGTCCACACCGATAGCTAAGGTTGCACACTCTATGGTTATCACAGAGGCCGGTACACCGGCTACCGATAACGAGGACGGCTGGACCGACGCCGGCTATTGCTCAGTCTGCGGCTATGAGCAAAAGAGAGAATTTATCGAAGCAAGAAATCACCATTATGTTCTCATAAAATCCGAGCCGGCTACTTGTGAAAAAGGCTGGACAGATTATTATAAATGCTCTGTTTGCGGCGATGAATATTCTGTAGAAAATCAGGATATACCTGCCGCCAAGCACGATTATGTTGTCCGTTTAGACAAGGCAACATTTAAAGTTGACGGTAATTACAGATGGCAGTGCACCAAGTGCGGTGCCTATAGCAGAAATACCATTATTCCGCTTATCTATTCCGTGTCACTTACTAAAACCGCTTTTACTTACAACAATACCAATCAAAAGCCTGTAGTAAAGGCTTTAGATTCGAAGCGACATGATATTCCTACTGATTATTACAATGTGTCCTACCCTAAAAATTGCAAAAATGTAGGTGAATACAGCGTCAAGGTTAAATTTTCCGGCAGATACTACGGCGAAAAGACTCTTACTTATGTTATCAATCCAAAAAATACTTCTGTTAAGAGTTTGAAGTCGGGTAAAAAATCATTTACGGTTAATATCAAAAAATATACCACTCAGACTACAGGCTACAGAATTCAGTACAGTACAGATAAGAATTTCAAAAATGCTAAGACTGTAACTGTGTCTAACAAAACTACAACAAAGACAGTTAAATCTCTGAAGTCTAAGAAAAAATATTATGTCCGTCTGTGTACGTACAAAACCGTAGACGGCAAAAAATATTGTTCTAAGTGGAGCAGTACCCAATCAGTCAAAACAAAATAAATATATGAGCGGTCGAGATTTTCGGCCGCTTATATTTTTATGGCTTTGAAGGTGCCGTACAGTATTATACCGAATGCTGCCCATATTGCAGAAAAGGGCAAGCATATCTGCCCCAAAAAATTCAGCGGCACGCTTGAATAATCCCACACATTTTCTTTTAGTATAACATTGAATATCAGACCGTATGTTAATTCAAATCCTGTTATCACGCCTGTTGCTATGAGCGCAAACAGCAGGGGAGATATTTCTCTGTTTTTTGTATAAATGCCTAAGAGTACAACTACCGCCATACCGGCACAAAAGAACATACTGTAGTGGGTTCTGCTTCTGTACAGTATTTCCGTCAGGCAGTAAATATTGCCGCCGCCCAAAAATGCAAGAGTATATACCAAATACCAATTCAAAAAATCACCGTTTGTATTGTTCTCCTTTTTGTGCTAAAATAAACACAGATTAAGTTTTTTGGAGATATTTATGAATTTGCCCGACGATGCAAAAAAAATAATAGACTTGTTGCTGGACAGCGGCTATTCGGCTTATGCCGTAGGCGGTTGTGTTCGTGATGCTTTTATGGACAGAAAAGGCGGCGATGTGGATATTACCACTTCTGCATTGCCGGAACAGACCGAATCGGTTTTGAGCAATAACGGCATCAGATATATCGAAACCGGACTCAAGCACGGCACTGTTACCGCTGTGCTAAATGGCGAAAATTATGAGATTACCACATTCCGTACAGACGGCAGTTACCTCGACAATCGTCACCCCGACAGCGTCAATTTTGTTACGGATATAAAAGAGGATTTGGCTCGCCGTGATTTTACGGTCAATGCTATGGCGTACAACGACCGTGACGGCGTCTTGGATGTATATGGCGGAAAACAGGATATTGACCGTCGTCTTATTCGCTGTGTCGGTGATCCTGACCGCAGGTTTAATGAGGATGCGCTCCGCATAATGCGTGCCCTCCGCTTTGCCTCTGTGCTCGGCTTTGAGATTGAGCCCGATACCTCTCGTTCTATTATCAGTAATAAGGATTTATTAAAAAATATTGCAGCCGAACGAATTTTTGTTGAGCTGAAAAAGCTGCTTTTGGGCGACAATGTTGAGCGTATTTTGACAGATTACAGAGATGTTATCGCAGTGATTATTCCGGAGCTTAAGCCTTGCTTCGATTTTCCGCAAAACAGCAAGTGGCATATCTACGATGTCTATACCCATATAGTCAAGACTGTGGCAGATTCACCGAAAAAGGACTATATCCGCTTTGCAATGCTGTTCCATGATATAGGCAAGCCCTTTTCACGCCAAACAGATGCCGACGGTGACCATTTTAAAGGCCATCCGGCAGTAAGTTTGACTATGACCGAGGACATTCTTCGTCGCCTAAAGGTGAGCAATGATTTCTATAAAAAGGTTACAACCCTTGTTTCAATCCACGATGCCCATATCCACCGTAATCCCGTGTCGGTCAAGACTTGGCTGTCACGGTTGGGCGAGAATATGATTTATGACTTTTTGGATGTAAAGATTGCGGATATGATGAGCCATAATCTTGCACTCGCTCAGCACGAGTTGGACGAGCTGTGCTCCATAAAGGATTATGTCCCCACAGTGATAGCATCCGGCGAGCCGTATTTGATTTCTCACCTTGCCATTCACGGCAATGATTTGGTTCCCCTGGGTTATAAAGGAAAAGAAATTTCGGACGAGCTGAATGTTTTGCTTAGTGCAGTAATCTCCGCTCCGTTCCAAAATACAAAAACTGCCCTCCTCGGCAGAGCAAAGGCGGATAAATCGAAAAATATAAGCCGTTAGCTGATAGATTTATGCCTGTTTTTGTTATATAATATTCCTGCTTAAAGTGTAAAGGAGTGTTATTATGAAAAAAATTATTAGTTTATTGCTGTCTTTCGTTATACTTGTTACCGGCAGTACCGTTACAATCATATCTGCGTCGGCTGCTCCTAAGATGAGCGGGATTGCAAATAGTGAAATAACATTGAAAAACAGTTATGCATCTCCATCCAAAAGTGCTAAAACGGGTAGGGTGTCGGCACCTACAGTCAGTGTCAAAAACAGTATCGGCGGAAAGACTGTATCTCTCCGCTGCAAAACAAATAATTCGGCAATATATTACAAAACATCAAAAAAAGGCAGTTATAAAAAATACTCAAAGCCGTTCAAATTGAGCGACTCAAAGACGGTTTATGCCTATGCAAAAAAGTCTGGCAGTGCGAGCAGTAAGAAAATCAGTAAAAAAATTAAAATATCCACTACTTCAAAACCGAATAAAGTTAAGGCATCCGCAAAAGGTACTTCGTCAATAAAAGTCAGTTGGAAATCAGTTAAGGGTGCATCCGGTTATTATGTATATCAGTCCGACAAAAAGAACGGAAAATACAAAAAGGTTGCAACAGTAAAAAATGGTTCTTCCACGAGCAAAAACGTGAATTCGCTGTCATCGAACAAAACATATTATTTCAAGATAAAAGCCTATACTTATGGCAAAAAAACGAGTACCTACAGCAGCTGCGTAAGTGCTAAGATTAAGTCAAAATGGGGAACTCTGAAAAATGTGAAGCTCGAAAAATACGGCGTTTCCGAGCTTACTAAATATGAAGCAGAGGTTCTTGGTTATGAAGGTGGCGGTTCTGCAGCAATTTTTGTGAATTTCAGCGAAATAAAGGATGCAGACGGTTTTGAAATAAAAGAGATTTGGAGCAGTGGTTATTCATATAACCATAAAGTTTCAGTAAAAGATAATTCTTGCAGTAAAAAATGTATACTTTTCAGTGCACAAGAATTTCCAAAGCAAGCTAAAATCAGAGCGTACAAAAAGGTAAAAGGGAAAACTGTATACGGTCCATATAAGACTGTAAAGCTCAATTCGGCTAAGTACAAAGGCGGTCTGTACTATGACGAATACGAAAATCTTTGTCATAAACGACTGGGAAAATAAAAATTATAATAATAAAAAATGCGGCAAAGGATTAACCTTTGTCGCATTTTTATGTATTTTACATTCTGTAGAACAATGTTTCTCGTGGCATTCGGCTGTATCTGTAGACCGAAAATTCTATACCCAGTGCAAGATAAATACACAGAGATGACGAACCGCCGGCTGAGAACAAAGGCAAAGTAATGCCAATACAGGGCAGGAGGCTCAGCTCCATACCTACATTGACCAGCACCTGAGCAAAGAGCATAACAGCTATTCCGCTGCACATCAGGTATCCTACATTGTCACGGCTGTTCAGTCCGCATTTTATTACTCTGAGCACCAAAAATCCAAGAATAAGTATAACTGCCATAGCACCAACAAAGCCTAATTCTTCGCCTGCTACGGTGAGAATCATATCGTTTTGGTTTTCGGGTACCATTCCGCTCTGCGTCATATCTCCGTGGAGATATCCCTGACCTAACAGTCCGCCGGAGCCCATGGCAATTTTTCCGTTAGTTTGCTGATACATAGCGTCTTTGTACTGGTCCGGATAGAGCAGTGCGATGATACGGGTGCGCTGTATTCCGCTGATGAGTTTCAGCTTCCACGCAGCTGCAAATCCTACTATGATTGCACAAATGCCTGCAACAAAGTATCCTATGTTTACTCTCGCAAAGAACAACATTCCGATGAACATTACTAAGAAAATCAATGCTGATCCTGCATCACCTGTCAGCAGCACAAGACCTACCGGTATAGCTCCGTGGATGACGAGTGGGATAATAGTCTTAATTTTGTTTATCTTATCCCTGACTAAGTCTAAGTGATAGCTGAACGAGATGATGAATCCTACCTTTAACAGCTCCGATGGCTGAAAGTAGAAAATCTTTAGGTCAAGCCAGCTCCTCGCATCCTGTCTTGCAGACGGTGCAACACCGAAGAAGAAGGTGAATATCATCAGTCCGACGCAACCTGCGGCAATAACGGGCCATAGCTTTGAGATAACCTCGTAGTCAATGTTAGACACGACTATGGCGATAATAAGTCCGCCGACTACGGACACAAGCATAGAGCGTACATCGCTGGATATGACCTGACCGTCCTTCAGCGATGAATGGGTAGCACTGTAAACGAGAGCAAGTCCGTACAGTGACGCAAGCATCGCAGAGAAAAGAGTAAGAAAATCAGTACCCTTCAGCAGAGTAGAAACATTGTGTCGTTTCGATATTGAGTTTTTCATTTCTGCTCCTTTCTCGATTAGTATTTATATTATATTATGTGTACTACTATTTTTCAACATAAAAATATTTAATTTTTTGTGTTGGAATATTATATGTAATGTGGTATAATATTTTACCACACTTAATAGAGGAGTGCTTATATGCTTACTGATATAGAAATTGCAAAGAATGCTAAGATGAAAAATATTGAGGAAATTGCTTCTGCCCTCGGTATCGACCGTACAGAAATTGAACCTTATGGACACTATAAGGCTAAGCTGTCTCAGTCACTTATCGACAGAGTAGAGAGTAATCCCGACGGAAAGCTCGTTCTTGTTACAGCGGTGAATCCTACTCCTGCCGGCGAAGGCAAGACTACTGTTTCAATCGGTTTAGGCGATGCTTTGAATAAAATAGGCAAAAAGGCGGTTATCGCTCTCAGAGAACCGTCGTTAGGTCCTGTATTCGGCATCAAGGGCGGTGCCGCAGGAGGCGGTTACAGTCAGGTCGTACCTATGGAGGACATAAATCTTCATTTTACCGGAGATATGCACGCCATCACTTCGGCAAACAACTTGATGTGTGCTATGCTGGACAACTCTATTCAGCAGGGCAACGAGCTTAATATAGATCCTCGTACTGTTCAGATAAAGCGTTGCTTAGATATGAATGACAGAGCACTTCGCAATATCATTTGTTCTTTGGGCGGAAAGCTTAACGGAATACCTCGTGAGGACCATTTTTGTATTACTGTAGCCAGCGAGGTTATGGCTATCCTTTGTCTTGCTAAGGATGTTTTTGACCTTAAGGAAAGGCTTGGAAAAATCCTTGTGGCATATACCTATGACGGACAGCCTGTTTTTTGTAAGGATATCAAAGCAAACGGCTCAATGACTGTTTTGCTTAAAGACGCAATTAAGCCTAATCTGGTACAAACCCTTGAGAATACTCCTGCTATTATGCACGGAGGACCTTTTGCTAACATTGCCCACGGCTGCAATTCGGTTCGTGCCACTAAGACAGCACTTAAATTGGCTGACTATGCAGTTACCGAGGCAGGCTTCGGCTCCGATTTGGGTGCAGAAAAATTCTTTGACATAAAGTGCAGATATGCCGGCTTAAAGCCGTCTTGCGTAGTGCTTGTTTCTACCGTCCGTTCTATGAAATATAACGGCGGAGTTAATAAAGAAAATCTTAAGGAAGAAAATATTGAGGCCCTCGAAAAGGGCAGTGCAAATCTCGGCGCACACATCGACAATCTAAAAAAATTCGGAGTTCCTGTTGTGGTTGCTATTAACCATTTTTATGCGGATACTCAGGCTGAGATTGATTTTGTTGAGCATTTCTGTATCGAAAAGGGTGCGGAGTTTGCTGTAACAAAATGTTTTGAGCAGGGCGGTGCAGGCAGTGTCGATTTGGCTGAAAAGGTTGTTTCCGCTTGTGAAAAGGAGAATAACTTTGCACAGCTTTATCCTCTTGATATGCCTGTTTATGATAAGATAGAGAAGATTGCAAAAGAGATTTACGGCGCAGACGGCGTAGAGTACACAAAGCAGGCTAAAAAAGCTATCGACGGTTATATTGAGCTGGGCGCAGACAAGCTCCCTGTTTGTATGGCTAAGACACAGTACAGTCTGTCGGATAACCCAACTTTGCTGGGCAGACCTGAGCACTTTACCATTACCGTATCGTCAGCATCTCTTTCTAACGGTGCAGGATTTTTGGTTTGCCAGACCGGAAATGTTATGACTATGCCGGGATTGTCAAAGTCTCCTGCCGCATTCAATATTGATATTGACGAAAACGGCGATACCGTGGGGCTTTTCTGATGAAAGAATTTATTACAGACAGCTATGAGCAGACAGTAGCAAAGGCGGCTGAATTTGCAAAGACCTTGCCAAAGGGGAGCGTAATCGGTTTTCTCGGCGGTCTCGGTATGGGCAAAACCGCTTTTACTACCGGCTTTGTAAAAGGGTTGGGGATAGACGCAGATGTGTCGTCTCCCACATTTGCCATATGCAATGACTATATCGGCGACAATGCCCGTGTGTGTCACTATGATATGTACAGGGTGGACACTTGGGACGATTTGTACTCCACAGGATTTTTTGATTGCCTTGATACCGATGCGTACATTCTGGCAGAGTGGAGCGAAAATATCTTTGGTGCATTGCCCGACGATGCTATAATAATAAAAATTGAGCGACTGTCCGAGAACAGTCGAAAATTCAAAATAATGACTAAGCAGGAGGCAGAGGAAGAATGAAACTTTTGTCTTTTGATTCCAGTGCGGTTACTGCTTCTGTCGCCCTCACTGACGACGGAAAAGTGGTACGCAGCGAATTTGTTAATGCGGGACTGACTCACAGCGAGACTTTGCTCCCGATGATTGAGCGTGTGATGGGTGATGTGGATTACAGCCGACTTGACGGAATTGCCGTCACAGCAGGCCCCGGTTCTTTTACCGGTGTGCGTATCGGCGTAGCCACTGCAAAGGGCTTGGCGTTTAAGCACAACACTCCTTGCTACAGCGTATCTACATTAGAAGCTATAGCATACAATTTTGTTAATAAGGATTGTATCGTATGTGCGGTTATGGATGCTCGCAGAATGCAGTTTTATAATGCACTGTTCAGTATAGAGAACGGAGTTGTGTCTCGACTTACACCCGACCGTGCAATAGCCATTGATGATTTGAAAAAAGAACTTGTGGCATACGATGAGGTTATTGTTGCCGGTGACGGCGCAAGGCTGTATTGCGACAACGCCGACCTTGATAATTGTTTCCTTGCCGACGAAGATACTATGTACCAAAATGCCGTCTCTGTTTCTTTGGCGGCTAAAAATAAAAATCCTCTTTCACCCGATGAGCTGATGCCTGTATATCTCAGACTCAGTCAGGCAGAAAGAGAATTAAAACTGAAACTAAAAAAGTAAGAGAGGTATAATTATGATAGTTATAGGTTCAGACCACGCAGGGTTTCCGCTTAAGGAAGAAATCAAAAAGCATCTTGCAGAGCAAAATATTGATTTTGAGGATGTAGGCTGCTATTCTCCGGAGAGATTTGATTATGCCATTTCTGCCCAAAAGGCTTGTGACAAGGTTATTGCAGGCGAGGCAGACAAAGCTATTTTGTGCTGCGGTACAGGAATAGGTATCTCTATGGCTGCAAATAAGGTGAAGGGCATCCGTGCTTGTGCTTGCAGCGACTATTTCAGTGCAAAATATACCAGAGCTCATAATGACGCAAATTGTCTGTGCCTCGGCGACAGAGTTATCGGCGCAGGACTCGCTATTGAGCTTGTTGATGTGTTCCTCAACACAGAGTTCGAGGGCGGCAGACACCAAACCCGTGTCGATCAGATTATGGCTATAGAAAAGGGCGAAAAGCTCTATTGATTTTTAATATAGGGAGAAGTATATGAAAAATGACACTCCGAAAAGGTCATATGACTACAAAACCGCAAGACTTGTAGTTACGATAATTGTTGTTGCTTTTGCCATAACGGCGAGCGTATGCTTGTATTTGCTTTTTCGAGAGATTATTTTCGGACCTAACGCAGTCAAACTGTATATTTTTGATTACAATCATAGACGCTTCTTCCCTGATTATGTTTACTGTATTGTTGTTGCAACGATTAGCCTATATGCTTTTTTGTTTAGGACAGTGGGTAGAGGTGTGATTGTACGCATTACATATGAGGAGGAGCTTGCGAGAGAGCAACTCAAGTTCAATACTAACAGATCTAAAGATTTAATTGTGAGTTTACTTCTTCTTGTGATTGCCCTCGGTTTTACATATTTTGGCAATACTGAATGTGTCGGCTTTACCGACAAAGAGGTTATAGTTCCTAATCCCCAAGGATATACTTTGGAATACAGCGGACTGAATGTTTATCAGTTGGAGTACATCTCCGATTCTGTAGGCAGTGTTTCGGATTGTAACCAAGAGATTGCTTATGTGTTGATGAGCGGCGGAAAGAAATATGAGCTCCCTGTTTTGCCTACTGATTCTACAGAGGCCGAAATGCTTACTGCTCAAATAAAAAAGCATCACCTAAAAATTATTAAGGTGAAAACAATAAATGATATACCAAATTGAATATGGCTGTATAATAAAAACGGAGACGCTTTGTAGTTGAAAGCATCTCCGTTTGTTTTTGTTATGACCATTTCAGTGCTTTTATGCTGAAGCCTAATGACGAGTCAAGTTTGTTGCGTTGAATTATCGCATTAACCTTGCTGATACTGCCGGCACCGCTTACTGTGGCTACTACCTTGTAGTAGTTGTTTCCGAGAGTTTGAATATCGGTGATTTTTATTGACTGCTTTTTTTCTTCAAATTTCTTTATGGTAAAGCTGTCGTCACTCTTGTTATACTTTATGCCACAGCCCGAATCTTTTTTGCTGTTGCAGCTTGATTTGAAATTGACTACAGTCTGACCGTAAAAGTTGAACAAATCAAGCACGATTGTTGCAGAGGCATACTTCTTAGTGTTCAGTCCCTCTCTTTTAGCCATCCATATTGCCGTATGAGCAGCTATGTTGATTGGCACACCGTCTTTGTTTTCGTAGTTTGCGTTGTAGAGGTAGGGAACCTCAAGCATATTTTGTACGGTTTGCTGGTCTTCTGCCGAGAATGCAACGGATTTTCCGCTTTCATCGGTTTTAGGTACTTTTGAGTTTGACTTTGTAGTTTCTTCAAAAGTGGTTTTCTCGCCGCCGGTTATAGCAGATGTTGCCTTCTTTGTGGTGGTTGTTGTGTAGTTGGAAACAGTCGGTTTTGTGATGTCTCCCTCATTTACTACCTTTGTTACAACTTTGCCGCTTTTGTCTGTGACTGCAATGCCTTTTTTGTCAGTAACTGCCTGGATGAATTTTCTCGCTTTTTCACCCTTTTTTGTTGTTCCTTGAGTTACAACTTGAGTTACAGGTTTTCCTTGTTTGTTTGTTACGACTTCTCCTTTTTTGTTTGTGACGATTTCTGTCACTACGGCATATGAGTCGTCATTATTGCTGTCAAGTCCTGCCTCGGTAGTGGTAGAATTTGTGGTTTTGTTGTTGTCCTTACTTTTTGAGGAGCAGGCAACGAGAGTACCGCTGATGGCAATAACTGCCGCCAATACTATCAGTAATCCTTTTTTCAAATTTCACACCTCATTCGAAACTTATTTATCTTAATTATATATACTAAGTCACTAAAAGTAAATAGTTACAAAATAAATTCAATGTTTCTTAAAATTTTCTTTACACATTTTTAATGTGGATGTATAATAATCCCAGATTAGAAGAGGAAGAGTTTTTATGAAAAAATCTATCGGAATTGCTTTTTCGGGCGTGATATGCGCTCTGTCCGTCGTACTGCTGTTTTTGGGCAGTGTGGTTTGGATTTTCGCTTATGTTATGCCTATAGTTACAGGACTTCTTATGATAATTCTTACAGAGAGTTTGTCAAAAAAGACAGCCCTTGCGGTGTACTGCTCAACGGGTATTTTGTCTATGCTTCTGTTGCCCGACAAAGAGAGTGCTTTGCTCTATATTTTGTTTTTTGGATACTATCCGATTTTGAAGCCGAGTATAGAGAAGATAAAACAAAAATTCCTTTGTGTGATTGCCAAACTCTCCGTGTTTAATGCAGGCATAGTTTTGTCCCAGATTTTATGCGTTTATGTTTTCGGTATGCCGGTAGAAGAATTTTTCGGCAAGGTCGGCATTGTGCTTATGCTTCTTGCGGCTAACATTATTTTCTTTTTCTACGACAAACTGCTTTTTGCCCTTGTGTTTTTATACAACAAGAAGTACAAAAAGGTCGTTGAAAAATATCTCAAATAGTTGTAAAAAATGGTTACTATTTTGTTATAATTATTGAAAAAAATTATTGACTGTTGTATTATGATATATACTTGGAGATTTTATGAATAATTATGTTTTGACCGGCAGAGAAACTCTTGGCATTGAGTTTGGTTCTACCAGGATAAAAGCGGTCCTAACGGACGAAAAATGTACCCCTGTTGCATCGGGCAGTTACACTTGGGAAAACAGATTTGTTGACGGTGTGTGGACCTATGATTTGCAGGATGCGTGGACAGGACTGAGAGCTGCTTATTCCGAACTTAATTCTGAATGTGTTGCAAAGCTCGGAGGACCGATTAAGAGTCTGGCATCTATTGGATTTTCGGGTATGATGCACGGCTATCTTCCCTTTGACAAGGATGATAATTTATTGACGCCGTTTAGGACTTGGCGTAACACTATTACCGCTCAGGCGTCCGAAAAGCTGTCATCACTTTTTGATTTTAATATTCCGCAGCGTTGGAGTGTCGCACATCTTTATCAAGCAGTGCTTAACAATGAGGACCATATAGACAAGATTGATTTTATTACCACTCTTGCAGGCTATATTCATTGGCAGCTCACCGGAAAAAAGGTTGTGGGTATCGGTGAGGCGTCGGGTATGTTCCCTATAGACAGCTCCGCTTGTGACTATGATTTGCATATGATGAACGAATTTCAGCAGTTGCCCGAAATAAAAACGCATTTTTCTGATGTTCGCAGTATTTTCCCCGATGTTCTTTTGGCAGGTCAAGATGCAGGCACACTGACAGAAGAAGGCGCAAGACTGCTTGACGAAAGCGGAAATTTGCAGCCCGGCTGTATTCTTTGCCCTCCTGAGGGCGATGCAGGAACAGGTATGGTTGCTACCGACAGCATTAGTCCCCGAACAGGAAATATCAGTGCCGGTACTTCGATTTTTTCTATGATTGTCCTTGAACACAGTTTGTCTAAGGTGCACGAAGAAATTGATGTTGTCACAACGCCGGTGGGCAGTCCCGTGGCAATGGTCCACTGCAATAACTGCTGTACCGATTTGGACTATTGGGCTAATATGTTCGCTCAGCTTATCCAAAAAGCAGGTGCCAGTCTTACTAAACCGCAGCTTTATGATTTGTTGTACAACAGTGCTTTAGAGGGCAGTGCGGATTGTGACGGTATCATCAGCTGCAACTATTATTCGGGCGAGCCTGTTTCTCACATTGCAGACGGCAGACCTACAGTAGTCCGCAGTGTTGAGTCTAAACTGAATTTAGGCGACTTTATGCGCAGCCAAATTTATTCTGCCATTGCTACTTTGCGTATAGGTATGGACATTTTGGCAGAAGAAAATGTGGCGATTGATTCCCTTATGGGACACGGCGGATTGTTCAAAACCGAGTTTGTCGGTCAAAAGCTGATGGCAGCCGCAATGAAGGCTCCTGTTTCTGTTATGTCTACAGCAGGCGAAGGCGGTGCTTGGGGCGCCGCCGTGCTGGCAAACTATGCTGCATACGGAAACGGCGGAACATTAGTCGAATATCTTGACACAGTAGTGTTTGCGGACAGTGAGCGTACCACCGTTCAGCCTGATGACAGCGATGTCGTTGGATTTGACGCTTATTTAGAAAAGTATAAAAAACTGCTTTCAATTCAAAATATTGCTGCAGAGAATATATAGGAGGGCTTATGGCACTTAAGGATTATGAATTTTGGTTCGTAGTAGGAACTCAGTTTCTCTATGGTGAAGAAATATTTGATACAATAAATTCACACACAACAGATATGGCTGCAGAGTGGAGCAAAAAATTATCATGTAAGGTTGTAGCTAAGCCTTGCGTAAAGACTTCAAGTGAGATTCTCAATATTATGCAACAGGCTAATAATGACCCTGCCTGTGCAGGTGTTATCACTTGGATGCACACTTTTTCTCCGTCAAAGATGTGGATTGCCGGCTTTAATGCGTTAGAAAAGCCGCTTCTGCATGTTAATACTCAGTACAATCGTGATATCCCTTGGGACGAGATTGATATGGATTTTATGAATCTAAATCAGTCCGCTCACGGCGATAGAGAGCACGGATATATCCTCGCCCGTATGCGAGCAAAGCAAAAGGTAGCAGCAGGTTATTGGAAGGATGAGGAGTTTCAGCACAAGATTGATACTTGGATGCGTGCCGCAGTAGGTGCTGCTGAGTCCAGAAAACTCCGTGTGCTCCGTATCTCCGATAATATGCGTAATGTCGCTGTTACAGACGGTGATAAGATTGAGGCTCAAATCAAATTGGGTTGGCAGGTTGACCACTACGGGGTAGGGGATATTATTAAACTTGTTGATGCAGTCACAGACGAAGAAATTGATGCTCAAATGGCTGAGTACAGAGAAAATTATATTTTTGATACCGACAACACTGAGTCAGTTCGCTATCAAGCGAGAGAAGAAGTAGCAATAAAGAAGTTTTTGGACGCCGAGGGCTTTGGTGCTTTTCACACCAACTTTGAGGATTTGCAGGGACTTCGTCAGTTGCCGGGACTTGCTGCTCAGGATTTGATGCGTCAGGGCTATGGCTTTGGTGCCGAGGGCGACTGGAAGGTTGCCGCTATGACTCGTGTTATGAAAAAAATGGCAGAGGGTATGACAGGCGGTACAGCCTTTATGGAAGATTATACCTATCATTTTGAGCCCGGCAATGAAATGCTGCTCGGCTCTCATATGCTGGAAGTTTGTCCTACAGTGTCTGCCGAAAAGCCGAAGATTCAAGTCCACCCACTTGGTATAGGCGACAGAGAAGATCCGGCTCGCCTTGTGTTTAAGGCTCAGACAGGCGACGCTATAGTAGTTACTTTGGTTGATATGGGCGACAGACTGCGTATGATAGTCAACGATGTTGAGTGTAAGGAGCAGACTCACGATATGCCAAAGCTCCCTGTAGCAGGTGTTTTGTGGAAACCGCTGCCTTGTCTGCAAACCTCTGCTGAGGCTTGGATTTATGCCGGCGGTGCTCACCATTCTGTTCTTTCCTATTCTCTCACCGCAGAGCATATGAGAGACTTCGCCGAAATTATGGGCATCGAATTTGTTTATATCAATAAGGACACTGACATAAACGACTTCAGAAAAGAATTATTCTATAATGATGTTGCATATAAATTAGGAATGTGAGGTCCGTATGTTAGAGGAATTGAAAGAAAAGGTTTACAGAGCCAATATGCAGTTGGTGGAGTACGGACTCGTGGTACTTACTTGGGGTAATGTCTCCGGCATAGACCGAGAAAAAGGATTGTTTGTTATCAAACCGTCCGGAGTTCCTTATTCTTCTATGACTGCCGACGATATGGTTGTTATGGATTTGGACGGAAACAAAGTTGAGGGCGAGCTTAATCCATCCTCTGATACTCCTACCCATTTGGAATTGTATAAGAATTTTGAAAATATCGGCGGCGTCGTACACACCCACAGCTCATGGGCTTGTGCATGGGCGCAAGCCGGCAGAGATATTCCGGCTTATGGCACCACTCATGCCGATTTTGCTAACGGCGCCATTCCTTGTGCAAGAGGACTCACTAAAGAAGAAGTTGAGTCCGCATACGAAAAAAATACCGGCTCCGTTATTGTAGAAGAATTTTCGAGACGAGGTATCACTCCCGAAGAATGTCCCGCTGTCCTCGTTCACAGACACGGACCTTTTACTTGGGGCAGTGACCCGTTCAAAGCCGTAGAAAATGCGTTGATTCTCGACGAGGTTGCCAAGATGGCTTATCACACCGAGGTTGCGGCAGCTAACGGCAAAGATTCAAATATAGGAATAGAAGATTATTTGTTGGAAAAACACTACCAAAGAAAGCACGGAAAAAATGCTTACTACGGTCAGTTGAATAAAAATTGAAAGGATGAAAACGATGAAAAAAGTTATTGCTTCGCTCACTGCGACAGTAGCCTTTGTTGTGTGCTGTATGTTCGGTATGAGTGCTTATGCGGCACAAAGTATAACGGCTGATGATGTAACGCTTTCTGATACAAGCTATACATATACTGCCAAGGCTGTCACTCCGGGTGTTACTGTTACTGTACAAACAACAGAAACCGTTACAGATGAGAGTGGTGTAACAAAAAATGTTACCAAAAAGGTAACGCTCAAAAAGGATAAGGATTACACTGTATCCTACAAAAATAATGTGAATGTGGGTACTGCTACCGTTACCGTAAAGGGAAAGGGTGACTACACAGGTTCAGCAGAAAAAACATTTAAGATTAATGCTCGTTCTTTTTCCGACTCGGCTGTTAAAGTGACTAATACAAAAACTATCGTCGGCAAAACTGCATCACCTATCGTAAAGTATAACGGCAACACTCTTAAAATTGATAATGACTACACCGTGTCTATGAAGAATAATAAAAAGACAGGTATTTCATCTGCCACTCTCACCATCACAGGCAAGGGCAATTTTAAGGGCAGCAGAACATACAAGGTTCATGTTTATCCTGCAAAGGTTAAAAGTGTAAAGGTATCGGATAGGACTACAACCTCCCTTAATCTTACTTGGAATTCCCAAAGCTCCGATAAAGTCAGCGGCTACAAGGTTTACAAATGTGATGTAAAGGGAAAAAATCTAAAATATATCACTACAGTCACCACAAACAGTGCAAAGATTAAAAATCTGAATCCCGGTTATCACTATTGTTTCGTGGTCCGCTCCTATAAAACAGAAAAAAACAATACCGTGTTCGGCGACTACAGCAGTATCTGTGATACTGCCACAAAGCCGGCTAAGGTTAAGCTGAATTCTGTTGTTTCAAAAAGCAAAAAGCTCAACATAAAATGGAAGCAGATTACTGCTGACGGCTACGAAATTCAGTATGCAAGAGACAGAAATTTCAAGAAGAGCGTCAAAAAAGTAAGAGTAGGCAAATCCTCCTCAAAAACAATTAAGGTTGGCGACAAAAAGGCATATTATGTCAGAGTCAGAGCTTACAGAAAATATAATAATAACAAGAGCACTGCCTATGGTGCATGGAGCACAACACTCTCATCTAACAGCGATTATGACCATGTTTATGCCACATTCACCACATCCTACACAAACAGCAGCAGTAACAGATGCAACAATATCCAGACTGCCGCTAAGTATATAAACGGCACTGTTCTTATGCCCGGTGAGACATTCTCCTTTGATAAAGTTGTCGGAAAGCGTACTACAGCAAGAGGATTTAAGGAGGCTCCTGTGTTTACAGGCGGTTCCGGACACGGCATGGGCGTAGGCGGAGGCGTATGCCAGGTTTCTACCACTGTGTTTAATGCGGCTTTGCTCGCAAATCTCAACATAGTAGAGCGCCATCAGCATTCCCAAAAGGTAGGCTATGTTCCTTATGGCAGAGATGCCGCAATCAGTTGGGGTACAAAGAACTTTAGATTTAAGAATAATACTAAGTATCCTATCAAGATTAAGATGACCACTAAGAACAAAAGACTTACCTGCACCCTTGCAGTGTGTGAGGATGTTAAGCCAAAAAAGGTTTCGCTGAAGGTTAATTATTCCGGCGGCAAATATGTTCTTAAGCGTTATGTAGGCGGAAAATGTAATTATTCCACTTCTTCTAAGTATTAAGCAAATAATCACAGTACAAATTATTGTACTGTGATTTTCTTTTTCTTGCTTATTTTTGTATTTATGGTAAGATATATGTATATCAATTTAGAATATGGAGATTACTATGGAAATACTTATTTTAGCTTTGAGCGTTGTTTGCATCGTGCTGCTTGTCGTTGTTATAGCTTTGGTTAATAAGAATAAGCCGCAGCAAAATAATGACGCACAGCTTATCGGTCAAAAAATAGATATGTCGTCTAAGCACACCTCGGAGCAAATAGTCAATTTGACTGCTCAAATGCAAGGGCTGACCGAAAAAAATTATCAGCAACAAATTAAGCTGATGGAAACACTTAATGTGAATGCCGAAAAGCAGACTAAAGCTATCGGTGAGGCTATTGCGTCTATGCAGGAGAGCAACGAAAAGCGCTTGGACGAAATGCGAAAAACCGTTGACGAAAAGTTGAACGAAACACTCCAAAAGCGTCTTAATTCCTCTTTTGAGCAGGTGTCTAAGCAGCTTCAGGATGTATATAAGTCTCTTGGAGAAATGAAAGAGCTTTCAGGCGGTGTTACCGAAAATGTTAAGGGGCTCAACAGAGTCCTTACCAATGTCAAGTCCAGAGGCACTTGGGCAGAGGTTCAGTTGGGCAATATACTTGACCAAACCATACCTAATATGTATGAGACTAATGTTAAGACTAACAAAAAGTATAACGGTCAGGTCGAGTTTGCCATTCGCATACCGAATGCAGACGATGATACAGTAACATGGCTTCCTGTTGACTCAAAGTTTCCTATGGAGGATTATGCCAGACTTTCAGCCGCCAGCGAAAGCGGAAATCTCGAAGAATTGGAAAAGGCTAAAAAAGCCCTTGAACAGAGAGTAAAAGAGGAGGGCAAAGCAATAAAAAATTATATCGCTCCTCCCGACACCACACCTTTTGCCATTATGTACTTGGCTACGGAGGGCTTGTATGCAGAGATTACGAGCAGTAAAACCGGCATTGCCGAAAAGTTACAGGCAGACGGTATTATGATTGCAGGTCCGAGCACTATTACAGCTTTGCTTAATTCGCTTGCTATGGGATTTAGGTCTATAGCTATTAACGAAAAGGCTAATGAGGTTTGGAAGGTTCTCGGTGCCGCAAAAACTCAGTACGAAAAATTCGGCGACCTTTTGGCAAAGGCTCGCAAAAAAGTTGATGAGGCAGGCAAAGTTCTCGATGAAGCAGACCACCGCAACAGCATTATCCAAAAAAATCTTCGTACAGTAGAAACTCTCGAATCTAATGACGCCGATTCAATACTCGGTATAGAATAATCAAAAAACGCAGGCATATAATATTGCCTGCGTTTTTTGATGTTCAGCAGATTATATAAAAATAAAAGGTTGCAGATTTCTCTGCAACCTTTTGTCAGTTATGCACATTATGTCAGTGTTTGATGTCGTCCCACTTAACACCGTCGATTTGGAACAAATCGTCGAACTCATATGTATTGTGTTCTTCTTTAGTGTGGTTAGGATACCAAACCTGAGCAAAAAATGGGTTAGTCTTAGCAATCTGATCGTAATCCCACTTCTTCTGAGGAATGTAGCACTCAGGGCACCAGTGGCCACCCAAGAGAATAAGAGCAGGAGATGCTTCGAATTCTGCACCGCAGTTGCCGCATTTCCATTTCAGCTTAGTAGCCATATCGCCCTTCTTCATTTCAGTGCTGAGACATTCACCGCCACGGAACTTAGCAGCTTGCTTCATATCTTCGATATCAAGCTCTGATTCAGGCTTAGACTCATCATAGCCGTGATCAAGCTTATAGTTGTCAGCGTCTGATGTGTCCTTGTTGAACTTAGTGATTTCAAAGTCTTCCCACTTAGAAGGAATCTTTTCCCACTCCTCATAGGAGCCGTAGTAAGCGGAAAGTCTTACAGGATTCTTTGTCTTAACCCAGTCGAGAGTACCGAAATCCTTTGTTGATGCTATCTTCTTCATGAATGGCTTTGCACAAGCTGCAACGAGATTCTTTGGAAGATAGCGAGGAATTTTGAAGTAAAATTCAACCTGATCTGCAAGTCTGTTAAAGTAATCTTTAACAGGGAGGTTCTCACGGAAGTGAAGGAATTCCTCAAGCTTGTCGCCGTCAGCGTAGAACTGACCGTGGAAGTTCTTTGTGATGAACCAGTTTGGCTCAAAGAGCTTTTCAGGACCTGCGAGACCGAGTGTTCCGAGAAGGAGATGCTCAAACTCGTAGTTGGAAATTCTGTATTCCTTACCTGAACCGATGTTGAAAAAGTGATTCCAGAAGTCAGAACCGAGGTTGCCCTTTTCATCTTCGAGTACAAGGTTGCACATAAGACGACCGGAGTCTTCTACTGTACACCACTCGAGTACACCGTTGATAGGCACATGGAACATGATAGGATCCATATTCTTAAGAATGTTAGGATAGAGGATACCTGACTGACGCATAACAACCCAGTTCTTGATACCACTCTCTACGAATGTACGCTCTGCAACTGTCTTTGAGATTGCATAGTGGTCGTAGATAGAGATTTTGATTGGGTCGCCGCAGCGTCCCCAGTGGATAGGATAGTTACGGTCACCGGTCTCTGCTACTGTACCGATGTATGCTACCTTGATTGCGTCAGGATCATCCTGTGCCAAAACAGCCTTGCAGATGTTCTCGGCAGCACCGATGTTTGTCTTTTGTGTTCTGTATGGCTTCCAGTCAGCTGTAGGTGATACCATACCGCCGATGTGGAGTACATAATCAGAGCCTGTTACACCCTCTAATATTGAGTTGTAATCTGTAAGGTCGCCCCATACTACTTTAACATTAGGCTTAGCCATGAGTGGTTTAAGCTTTTCGATATTCTTTTGGCTCTTTCTTGCAAGCATCTTGATATTGATTTCGTTAGGATGCTTGAGCATTTCTTGGACTGCAGCCCAGCCCATGTTGCCGGTACCGCCGGTAACAAATACAGTTTTCTTTGCCATTAGTTTTCCTCCTTTAATGTGCATAAGGCTAAATATTATTTAACCTCAAAAAAACTACTTCCTAATTATAAACTATTTATAAATAAATTACAAGATGTTGTTTCAAATTTGTTTATATTTTGCTAAATTTTTCCTTTTCATTATTATATGAAAAATCTGTTGACATCAGCTTCGTTTTGGTATATTATAGGTACAACAAATGAATATTTTGTTATCGAGAGTAGCCGAGGGACAGGCCCTGTGACGCTACAGCAACCTGCTTAGAGTAAGGTGCTAATACCTGCGGCATGCCGAATGATGATCGTTTTGCATACGGTGCCGATACTGTATGCTTTTATTTTTGTAAGAAAGAAGGAGTTTATATATGGCAAAGACATTATTTACCAGCGAATCCGTCACAAAGGGACATCCCGACAAAATTTGTGACCAAATCAGCGACGCCATTCTCGACGCTATGATTGCACAGGACTCACAGTCCCGTGTTGCCTGCGAAACCACTGTTACCACAGGTCAGGTTTTGGTTATGGGCGAAATTACTACTAAGGCACAGGTAGACATTCCGTCTATTGTGCGCAAAACTATTGTTGATATCGGATACGATGATGACAAAAAAGGCTTTAACGGCAATACCTGCGCAGTTCTCACTGCTATTGATCACCAGTCTCCCGATATTGCTATGGGCGTTGATAAGTCCTATGAGCTTAAGAACAACGAGGAGGACGAGGATAACCTTAACGGTGCCGGCGACCAGGGTATGATGTTCGGCTATGCCTGCGACGAAACCGCTGAGCTTATGCCTTTGCCGATTTCGTTGGCACACAAGCTCGCAGTTAAGTTGACTGAGGTCAGAGAGAACGGAACACTTCCTTATCTCTACTCTGACGGCAAAACTCAGGTTACCGTTGAGTACGATGACGGCAAGCCTACTAAGGTTACTACCGTAGTTGTTTCATCTCAGCACAGTGCCGATGTTTCTCTCGAACAGCTCAGAGCAGATATTATCGAAAAGGTTATTAAGACTACTGTTCCTGCTGAGCTTATGGATGATGATACCGTATTTTATGTTAATCCTACAGGCAGATTTGTTATCGGCGGCCCTATGGGTGACTCCGGTCTTACAGGTCGTAAGATTATAGTAGATACATACGGCGGATACGCTCGTCACGGCGGCGGTGCATTTTCGGGCAAGGATCCGACTAAGGTTGACCGTTCTGCTGCTTATGCTGCCCGTTGGGTTGCAAAGAATATCGTAGCCGCAGGTCTCGCTAAAAAGTGCGAGGTTGAACTTGCGTATGCTATCGGCGTTGCTAAGCCGGTTTCTATCATGGTAGATACATTCGGTACAGGTATCAAGTCCGATGACGAAATCAGTGAGATTGTACACAAGGTATTTGACCTTCGTCCGTCTGCTATCATCAAGAGACTTGACCTTCGTCGTCCTATTTATGAAAAATTGGCTGCCTATGGCCATATGGGCAGAGAAGACCTCGGCGTAACTTGGGAAAAGCTCGACAAGGTTGACGAAATCAAAAAGTATATGTAACATATATTTATTAAAAGTCCGTGGTGTATCCACGGACTTTTTGTGTAATATTTTTGACTTTTGTATAATTAGCCTTGACTAACCGATACTTAGTGTGTTACTATTCATTCACAATAATCATTACTCGCTTGAGGGAGTAGTTGGCACACGGCTATGTGTGCGGCAAGTCAACAAACTGACTTCGGTCTGGCTTGTCTTAATTAACGAGACTCATGCACGATTGTTCTCTTCGTGCAGGTCTTTTATTTTTTACCTATGCACGACAGAGTGTGTAGGTTTTTTTGTTATATGAAGGAGGATAAGATGAAAGAATTTACAAAAACAAGAGAAGAATTACTCTCTGAATTTTCATCCGACAGCACAAAGGGTTTAACACCTAATGCTGTAGAAAAAAATCGTGAAAAATTCGGCTCAAATTCTCTCACCAAGAAAAAATCCGATTCACTGCTGAAACGAATTTGGGACGCATCCACAGAGCCGATGCTGCTGATGCTTATCGCCGCAGGACTCATTGCTCTTGCAGTCAATATTTTCCGCAAGGTGACAGGCGGCGAGGCTGACTTCCTTGAGTGCGTGGGCGTGTTTGTGGCTATCGCACTTTCCGTAGTGATCAGTGTTATTATGGAAGGCAGGAGCGCAAAGGCTTTTGAGGCACTGTCCAAGATTAACAGCAATATGACCGTAAAAGTCGTGCGAAACGGAAAGACGGTTTCTGTCAGCAGTGAGGACATTGTAGTAGGCGATGTGCTGCTTGTTTCTGCCGGCGACAAATTGCCTGCCGACGGCAGACTGCTCAGCGCAGTGGATTTGTCAGTCAACGAGTCCGCTCTTACCGGTGAAAGCTATCCCGTAAAAAAAGATGCCGATGCTGTTATTGATGACGAAAAATTGCCCCTCGCAGAGCGTGTTAATATGCTCTACAGCGGTACTTTTGTTACCGAAGGACAGGGCAAAATTCTTATTACCGCAGTAGGTGACAAAACCGAATTCGGCAAAATTGCCGGTGAGCTAAACGGTCAAAGCAAGAGTAATACTCCTTTGCAGGAAAAACTTGCTCGCTTGGGCAAAACAATTACTGTTATGGGTGTAATTGCCGCCGCTATCGTTTTCATTTCTCAGGTTGTGTCCTTTGCAACACACGGCGGACTTAAGATTGATACCGTTATGGACGCATTCATCACGAGTATTGTCCTGATTGTAGCCGCAGTACCCGAGGGATTGCCTACTATCGTAGCCGTTTCTCTTTCAATAAATATCATTAAGTTGTCAAAGCAAAATGCTCTCGTAAAAAAGATGATTGCCTCCGAAACAATCGGCTGTATCAGCGTAATTTGCTCTGACAAAACAGGTACTCTTACCGAAAACAAAATGACCGTTCGCTATTTTTACGATAACGAGGTGCACGAAAATCCTGCCGACCTTACAAATGATTGGCTCGTTCACAATATCTGCCTTAACACGAGTGCGGATTTGGGCGACAACGGCGAATTTATCGGCAATCCTACCGAGTGCGCTATGCTCAATTTCTTTGAGGCATCTCTCAGCAATGACAGCGAAATGCACCGTTATAAGACAGAGCGTGACGACCACGAAACTCTGTTCCTTTTCCCGTTTTCCTCTGAGCTTAAGCATATGACCACTATCTCAAAGGTTGACGGCAAAATTGTGTCTTATGTAAAAGGCAGTCCTGAGTGCCTGCTTCCTATGTGTGACCTCAGCGACGACAGACTCAGCCAAATCAATACTGCCATTGTGGCTGCCGAGCAAAAGGCAATGCGTGTTATCGCCTTTGCGCATAAGGAATTGGACGGATTGGCTGACTATTCCGAGGAGGCACAGCACAAGCAGATGGAGAGCGGTATGGTCTTTGACGGCTTTGTTGCCATTTCCGACCCACTCCGTGCCGAAGTCTCCGACGCTGTCAAATCTTGCCAAAGTGCAGGCGTAGGCGTAAAAATTCTTACCGGTGATAATATCATTACCGCCGTTGCCATTGCGGAGGAGCTCGGACTTATGACTGCCGGAAAAATCGCTCTTGAGGCTAAGGATATCGAAGAAATGACCGACGCACAGCTCAGCGAAAAGCTCCCCGATATTTGTGTTATTGCCCGCAGTACCCCTACTGTAAAAATGCGTGTTGTTAAATTGCTTAAGGAATTAGGAAACGTTGTAGCAGTAACAGGCGATGGCATAAACGATGCTCCGGCTCTTAAGAATGCCGATGTCGGTATCGCAATGGGCATCTCCGGTACTGAGGTATCAAAAGAGGCAAGCGATATTGTTCTTCTCGACGACTCCTTTGCTACTATAGTAAAAGCAGTAGAGTGGGGCAGAAATATTTACGAAAACTTTAAGCGTTTCATCAGCTTTCAGCTCACCGTTAATATTGCCTCCGTTATCTGCGTGTTCGTGTCCGTGCTTATGGGACTGAAAGCACCGTTCACAGCGCTTCAGCTTCTTTGGATAAACATAATTATGGACGGTCCTCCGGCTCTTACTCTCGGACTTGAGCCTAACTACAGCGACCTTATGAGCCGAAAGCCTACTGACAGAGCAGAAAATATTATTTCAAAAAATATGTTCATCCGCATTTTTACCACAGGTATTTATGTGTCGATAGTTTTCCTCTGTCAGTATCATTTCAATTTCTTGGGCGCCGCACCGGACGAGATGGGTACTGTTCTGTTTACTCTCTTTGTTCTCTTTCAGCTCTTTAACGCATTTAATTGCCGTGAGCTCCATACAGAGAGTATCTTTAAGCATTTGTTTAAGAACAAGCTCATGCTCGGTGTGGTAGGTCTTACCTTTGTTTTGCAGATTGTCATTATTCAGTTTGCAGGTGCATTCTTCGGCACAGTTCCGCTGGGACTCAATATGTGGCTTAAGCTGTTTGCCCTGTCTTTCAGCGCTATTGTCCTCTCCGAGTTGGTAAAGCTAATTGTAAGACTGTTCACCAAAAAACCAAAATCAGCGTGATTGGTGCGATTTCGCATTTTTCGCATTTTAGCAGAGGCAACTTCGGTTGCCTCTTTTTCTGCTTTTTTGCAAAAAAAATTAAAAAGTCAGTTGGTGGAAGTTGACTTTTTTCGTCGCTTGGTATACAATAGCTGTACAATATATTTAAAGGAGAAATTTATTATGAAATTGAGTAAAAAAATACTATCTGTTTTCTTAGCAGCTGTTACTGCAGTTACTATGCTGGCTGTAGGCACAACCTCTGCTTTTGCTGCCGGCTGGGTTAGCAGCGCAAGGAGTGTAAATTTTGGCACTTGGTACAACGAATATCTTGGTGTAGATGCTGATTATTATTACTATGCTTGCAAAATAAGTGTACCGGCAAGAGGAAAAGTTGCAATAAGAGTACAGGCAGAAGAGGAATACCCGGAATTTGACATATATAAGACAAGCAATGTAGATAATGTTTATGCAAGTTCCAGTGGTGAAGGTTCTTGCAGAACAAGCTGTGATTTTGGATATTCTTCCGGTGGAGGATATGAATGGGAAGTCCAGACATTCTTGTTGCCTGCAGGCAGTTATTATATTGCTTTCAAAGATTTTAGTGATCAGTTGGAATTTGATTTCAGATTGTCTTACACTCCGTCATTCAGCAATACTTCTCTCAGCAAGGTGAGTGCTAAGAAAAAGGCATTCAACGCTAAGTGGAAAAAGTGCTCAAATGTTTCGGGCTATCAGCTCCAGTACAGCACAAAGAAAAATATGAAGTCCGCAAAGACCTATACCTTTAAGGGTAACAAAACTACCTCCAAAACTGTCAGCAAGCTGAAGAAGAAAAAGACCTACTATGTCCGTGTCCGTACCTATAAGACCGTAAAAATTAACGGTAAAAACAAAACATATTACGGCAAATGGTCGAGCAAAAAAGCAGTGAAAACCAAATAATTCATAAACGGATTGTTTATAATTTTATCCCAAAGAGGCGGCCGACGGTCGCCTCTTTTTGTGCGGTAAATAACTACCCATATGCCAACATCAATTTTTTAATCACAAAAAAGCGACAGACGATGAACGCCTGTCGCTTTTCGATTTATTGCTTATTACGAATTATAACTTGCTGTCCTTTTCTACAGCTTTGTTTATTGCGTTGTGTACTGCCGACTCAAAACCGTCGGCCTGCAGGGACATAACGCCCTCTATGGTTGTGCCGCCGGGTGAGCACACCTTGTCGGTTAGGTCCCAAGGAGTTTCGGTGCTTTCCAGTATCATTTTTGCACTGCCCAGCACGGTTTGCGCCGCTACCGACAGAGCCACATCTTTTTTCATCCCGTTTTGTACTCCGGCTCTCGCCATAGCGTCTATGAACATATATGCAAATGCCGGACCGCAACCTCCGATTACTCCGAACAGCGGAAAATAACTTTCCTCAAAATACATAACCTTGCCTACTGCACCGAAGATTTTTTCTACTGTTGCCTTGTCCTCGTCTGTAGCCTGTTTGTTGGCTGTGTATGCGATAGCCGCCTCAGCCACAACAGCATTTATGTTTGGCATAACTCTGATGATTCTGTTGTCGTGGGTCAGTGAGTTACGGATGAACTCAATCTTTTTTCCTGCGGCAATGGAAATCAGCAGTATGCTATTTTTTTCTGTTATGTTGTTGATTTTTTCCAGCACAGAGCCGAGCACATTCGGCTTTACTGCCAAAACTACCGTGTCACAGCTCTCTGCTATGTCACATTCGTCGGAGCAGATATTCACTCCGTATTTTTCTTTCAGCCTTTCACACGCCGGTGCAAATACATCGTAAACAAATATATCTTCTTTCTTCACTGCGTCGGCATTGATTATGCCGCCGATTATGGCAGTAGCCATATTTCCTCCGCCTATAAATCCGAGCTTCATCTCGTGACCTCCTTTATTTGTTACATTCCTATATTACCATTAGTGCGAAAAAATATCAATATTATTTGCACTTTGTTTTTAGGTGCAGATATTTTTCTTTTGTGGCTTCGCCGCCTCGTATGTGGCGCACAGCCTTGTTTTGTTGCAGCACCTCGTTCACTTCTTTTGCGAGAGAGGGCGATATTTTTCGCAGTCTCTTTGTTACATCCATATGTACCGTGGATTTGCTTATGCCGTACACTGCCGATGTCTGCCGTACTGTAGATTTAGTGTCGGCTATGTATTTGCCAAGCTCTATACATCTTTTTTCTGCCTCTGAGTTCATAAAAATCACCGCCCGAAAATTTATTTCTCTTGTAATTTTTATGAACATTTTTGCCACGATATTACCGGCAGAAATAAAAATGCAGGAATGTACTTGTCACTTCCTGCATTTTTGTTTTATTCTTCGTTTTCAAAAATATAATCTATCAGCTTTTCATATACCTTGACGGGATTTGAGATGAATTTTTCTTTGAGCATTTCTGCTTGTTCCTTTGTGGCGGCATACATATTCAGCACCAAAAAGTCGCTGTCAACATCGCTGACACGCAGAGTCACGGTGTAGCCGTCCTTGCGTGGAGTAATTTCCGCCTTGTTTTCACGGCGATATGTTTCTCTCGCCATAATTTTTTGACAAATATTTATGCTCTTTTCTCTGACTGTCAGCGGCAAATCCTTTTCTATCAGGTCTATTTCTTCTTTTCCGCCGTCTACCAGTGTCAAAACACCGTTTTCGTCTTCTTTTATTCTGCCTGCTGCCTTCAGCCTTGCGATAGCCTCGCTTATTTCAAAGTGATTTGCTATCATACCCTCGTCCATAGTGGCGATAATGTTATCTGCGGTAACTTTTCCGTTTATGTTGGCTATCATATAGCACACCAGCATATTGATAGACGAAACAGAACGCAGTCCGCCGTTCTTTACGCCGCCCATAAAAGCGTCAAATTTAAGCCTCGGGTCAGTCTCGTTTGGGCTCATTTTTTCTATATCTTCGTATTCTTTCTTCACTGTATCACCATTCATTTTTTTGTATATATTACCACATTATAATTCAACTTGCAAACTAAATTTATTTATTATATAATATAATATATTTTTATTATACCGAGGAGTATGTATGCAGAAGTTATCTAAGCGTCTTTTTGCCGTTGCCTCTTTAGTGAACGACGGTGCCAGAGTGGCGGATGTAGGCTGTGATCACGGCTATGTTCCTGTCTATCTCGCAGAGCAGGGAGTGTCGCCGTCGGCGGTTGCCTGCGACATAAACGAAGGACCGCTGAACTCCTGCCGACTTCTTGTCAGTCAGTGCGGTTTAGAGGACAAAATTAAGTGTGTCCTGTCCGACGGATTGCAGAATGTCAGCCCGGATGACTACGATGATATTATAATTGCCGGTATGGGCGGTGAGCTGACAGCGTCTATTCTGTCTCATTGCAGACAAGTGACCGAAAAACATATTGTTCTCAATCCTATGACTCACCCCGAGCTTGCACGCAAATGGCTGTACGAAAACGGGTTTGAAATAGGCAGAGATTTTATCATAGAGGACGGCGGCCATTGGTACAGCATATTCGATGCCCGCTATACAGGCAAAATGTTTGAGCCGGACGACATAGAGTGTTTTGTAGGCAAAATAGATGACTTCAGCCAAAAGGAATATTTTGTGCATCTGCTAAACTATTTAAGAAATAAGCAAAAGGGCGGAACAGATTACTCCCGCCTGATAAATTATATTGAGGAAAAACTATGACTACAGTAAAAAATATTTATGATTATATAAACTCAATAGCACCCTATGATACCCAGGAAGAATGGGACAACAGCGGCCACCTTGTAGGAGATTTCAGACAAGAAGTAAAAAAGGTTGTTATGGCTCTCGATGCCACAAAAGAGGTTTGTGCATTTGCAAAAGATATTGGCGCAGACCTTGTGCTTACTCATCATCCTGTTATATTTAAGCCTGTATCCGATGTTCTTTCGGACTCTGCTGTCTATGCCCTGGCGAACAGCGGAATATCCGCACTTTGTGCTCACACCAATTTTGATGTGGCGGCGGACGGAATTAACGAAAATCTCGCAAAGGTGTTAGGATTGCAGAATACCTATCGCTCCGACGACGGCTTTACTGTGTTTGGTGATTTGGAGCAGGGAATGAGTATGGACGACTTTGCTCAGTTCGTCAGCGATACCCTCAGTGTGTCCGGTATTCGTTACACCGATACCGACAGATTGATAAAGCGAGTAGGCGTTTGCGGCGGTGCCGGCGGCGAGTTTCAGCCCAATGCCGCTAAGGAATGTGACTGCTATGTTACAGGCGATATGTCCTACCACACTATGCTCGATGCACAGCAGAGAGGCGAGGCAGTCATCTCCGCAGGACACTATGAGACAGAGCATATTCCATTCTTAATGCTCAAAGAAAAGTTAGAAAAAATCTTTGTTGATGTAGAATTTATTTCTGCGTCGACAGAAAACCCCATAAAATCCATATAGTAGGAAGTTACAATGGCACTTGACGGAATTTATCTCCATTTATTAAAAAACGAAATATCCGACCGAGTTACAGGCTGCAGAGTGGACAAAATCTATCAGCCCTCCAAGGACGAAATACTGTTTACTTTCCGCACAAGGAACGGAACAGAAAAACTGCTCCTTTCTGCAAAGGCGGATTGTGCCCGTATTCAGTTTACCTCCGCTCATATCGAAAATCCAAAAAAACCGCCTATGCTCACTATGCTTTTGCGTAAGCTCCTGTGCGGCGGTGTGCTGAAAGAAATTAGGCAGGATGGATTTGAGCGAATACTGACTCTTGTGTTCGATTGCCGCAATGATTTGGGCGATCCTGTGATTTATAATGTCATCATTGAGATTATGGGCAGGTACAGCAATATAATTATTACCGACGAAAACGACAAAATTATTGAGTGCATAAAGCGTATTGATGCTCTCAAGTCGTCTGTGCGCCAGATTCTGCCGGGGCTGAAATATGCCTTGCCTCCGGCTCAGCATAAGATGAATATTCTCACTGATGATGTATCCGATATAGAAAATGCCATGGCGGCTTCTCACTGCCAAAAACGCAGCAAAGCAGCCCAAGAAGTGCTCCAGGGTATTTCTCCGATAGTTGCCCGTGAGATAGAATACGGCAAAACGCTCACAGAGTTGAAAAATGATATACAGTACCCGATTCCCACAGTTGTTATGCTTGACGGACCGAAAGACTTTACTTTTTTTGAGCCAAAGCAGTATGACGGTATGTGTCAGTTGAAAACCTTTGATGACTTTTCATCGCTCATTGACTATTTTTATTACGAGCAGGTCAGACATGACCGCATAAAACAGCGCTCAAATGATTTGTTTAAGCATCTCACTACTCTAAAGGAACGTGCTGTACGAAAGGCAATCAACAGGAAGAACGAGCTCGAGGAATGTAAGGATAAGGACAAGTTCAGAATTTACGGTGACATTATTACCGCTAATGCTTATGCACTGAAAAAAGGCTCATTTTTCTATGACCTTCAGAATTTTTATGACAACAACGCAGAGATAAGGATACCTGCCGACCCAACCCTTTCACCCTCACAGAACGCCCAAAAGTATTATAAAGAGTACCGAAAAAAGCAGGTGGCTGAGTCAAAGCTCAACGATTTCATTGCCGAGGCAGAGGACGAGGCGGCATATTTGGAGTCGGTCATTGACAGCCTTTCCCGTGCCGAAAGTGACAGCGAGATTACGGCTATCCGTACAGAGCTGTATGAGAGCGGCTTTCTCAGCAAAAGAGGTACAAAGAATAATAAGCAAAAAAAACTGCCGCCCAAAAAATATATTTCTTCCGAAGGGTTTACTATCTATGTCGGACGCAATAATGTCCAAAATGATCAGTTGACGCTCAAAACGGCAAAAAATTATGACCTTTGGTTTCATGTTAAGGATGCGGCAGGCAGTCATGTTATTGTCACCGCCGTAAAGGATAAGCCTTTTACCGACACGCTTATCAGACAGGCTGCTATGCTTGCCGCCCATAACTCAAAAGCGGCAGGTTCCTCCAATGTGGCAGTGGATTATACCATAGTCAAAAATGTACACAAACCGAACGGTGCAAAGCCCGGTATGGTTATATATGACAACTACAATACGGAGTATGTCACCCCTAATGAAGAAGAACTGTCGGAGGTAACGGAGATTGAATAATATTGCGATAATTCTCGGAGCCGGAAACGGTACCCGTATGAAAACAAAGGACAGCAAGCTGCTGCTGAAAATCGGCGGAAAAACTGTTATAGAACGCAGTGTAGATGCTTTTTTGTCCTCCTCGGATATAGACGAGGTTATAGTCACTGTGAGAGAGCAGGATTTAGAAACATTTTCTGCTTTGCTTACAGATGAAAGAGTTACATTCGTTATCGGTGGAGATACGAGACAGCAGAGTGTTCGTAACGCTGTTGAGACTATAGACGAATGCGGACTGCTCGCTATTCACGACGGCGCACGCCCGTTGATTTCTTCCGATGCCATAGACGATACCGTCAGAGCGGCAAAGGAGTATTCAGCCGCCGCTACAGGTGTTTATGTAAAAGACACAATCAAAGTGGTAGATAAGGACGGATTTGTGGTGAACACACCGGACAGAAGCACTTTGTTTGCGGTCCAAACGCCGCAGATATTCGATTTTGAGCTGTACAAATCTGCTCTCGAGTTTGCCGAAAAAAACGGCAGAGATTTTACCGATGATTGTCAGCTTGCAGAGTATTACGGCAAAAAGGTAAAAATGGTGACCGGCGACTACACAAATATAAAAATTACTACTCCCGAGGATATAGATTTTGCCGAGAGTATATTGAAAAAATAAGGTGATTTTATGCGAATAGGACACGGATATGATGTCCATAAGCTCGTTGAAAACAGAAAATTGATAGTGGGCGGAGTCGACATTCCTCACGACAGAGGATTGCTCGGCCACAGTGACGCAGATGTCCTTCTTCATGCAATATCGGATGCTCTGCTTGGCGCTTGCGCTTTAGGCGATATAGGTACTCATTTTCCCGACACCGATCCTAAGTGGGAGGGTGCAGACTCTCTTGTTTTGCTCAGAGAGGTGAACAGAATAATAAATGAAGCAGGATATTTTGTTGAGAATATAGACTCAACTCTCATAGCCCAAAAGCCTAAGATGAAACCTTATATTCCCCAAATGCGCAAAAATATTGCCGCCGCCTGCGGTGTTGATGTCTCCGCAGTCAGCGTAAAAGCCACTACAGAAGAAAACTTAGGCTTTACCGGCAGACAAGAGGGAATATCCGCTCATGCGGTTGTACTCGTCAGATAATACTTTTTGATAACTACGATTCGGAGTTGAATATATGGAAAAATTTAAGTCTATAAAGGAAGCACTGGAGACCGACGGAAAATATACCGGACTCACTCTCGGTACCTCTATGCGTCCTATGATACATCAGGGCAGAGATAATATCATAGTAGTTCGCCCAAAGGGCAGACTGAAAAAATATGATATACCAGTCTATATATTGCCGTCGGGAAAATATGTTATGCACCGCATTATCGAGGTTCACGATGACCACTATATCATTATGGGAGACAATTTGCTAAAGCGTGAATATGTTACCGACGATATGATATGCGGTCAGCTCATCGGCTATTATAAGAACGGAAAAAAGTATATAGACCTTAGCACTAATAAGGGATATAAGCTGTATTCCCGTATATGGGTGGCTCTCATTCCTATCCGTCCGTTATATATGAAAGTAAAAGGGGCTGTGCTGAAAGTTCTTCGCCCTATTTATCACAAAATTAAAGGTAATAAGGAGAAGTAAGCCGTGGCGTCATATACAAGTTATAATAAGCTAAAGTTCAGCAAGTCGGATATTGCTACGCTGAAATGGATAAACAATGTCTGCAAGGCACAGCGTTGGCAGGTTGCGTTGATTGTTATTATCAATGCCGTAAATGCCGTTACTACCGTTATCTTTGCTAATTTTTCAAAGAATATAATCAACGCCGCTACAGAGGAACACAGCTTTAAGAGAGTTATGTTCTATGCAATATGCTTTTTTGCGCTGATTATGTTCCAAATGCTGTTGTCATTGGCAGACAAGAGTCTGACCGAACGCTGTAAGTGCAAACTTGAGTGGATACTCAAGGAGCATATGCTCAAAGTCATTATGCGTAAGGATTATTCTAAGATATCAAAATATCATACCGGCGAGCTGCACAACAGAATGTTCAACGATATCATTCTTATTTCCGACGGCTTTGCCACGATTTTGCCTAATCTTGTTTATTATGTTGTAAAACTGCTTTGTGCGTTTATTTACCTCATTTTTATAGATAAGATTTTTGCAGTTATATTTCTTGTGGGCGGCGTGCTTGTTTTCCTGTTTTCCCATGTGTTCAGAAAAAAGCTTAAGCAGCTACACAAAAGAGTCCAGGAAACAGAGGGCAAAACTCGCTCATTTGTTCAGGAAATACTTACCAGCCTTCTTGTTGTAAAAGCCTTCGGCGTAGAGGACAAGGTTGCAGATGAGGCTAACAATCTCCAAAGCGAAAACTATAAAGCCAAGATGAAAAGACGCTTTTTCGGCATAACAGTCAATGCCGGACTGAATTTTGTGTTTAACTTCGGCTATGTGTTTGCTCTTGCATTCGGCGCCTATCGCCTTATCAACGGCATAGACTACGGTACGATCACCGCTATGCTCCAACTTGTTAATCAGATTCAAACTCCTTTTGCCAGCCTGTCATATATGCTCCCTCAGTATTTTACCATCATTGCTTCGGCAGAGAGGCTTATTGAGATAGAAAATATCCCTGACGAGCAGGAGGATAATCATTCCGACATTGATGTGGTCGATACATATAACAGACTCAAATATATTGACTTTGATAACATTTCATTTAGATACGACAGAGATATTATTCTCGACAGTACCTCACTTAAAATCAACAAGGGCGATTTCGTTGCCATTATGGGTATCTCCGGTATAGGCAAGAGCACATTACTGAAATTGCTTTTAGGTGTGTTCAAGGTGGAGCAAGGCAATATTGATCTTGTGCTCGACAACGGCTCAATACCTGCCGATTTCCACACGAGACGACTCTTTTCTTATGTTCCCCAGGGTAACTTTTTGTTGTCCGGTACAATTCGTGACAACATCACTTTCATTAACAGTGACGCTACCGAGGAGGAAATACAGCAGGCTATCCGTATCTCCTGTAGTGACCAGTTCGTTAATGAATTGCCCGATGGTTTGGATACAGTTATCGGTGAGCGTGGCATAGGCTTGTCAGAGGGCCAGCTGCAGCGTCTTGCTATCGCCAGGTCTTTGCTTTCAAAGTCTCCGGTTATGCTCCTTGATGAAGCTACCTCCGCTCTTGATGAGGCTACCGAGATGCGTTTCCTTACTAACCTAAAGGAGCTTAAGGATAAAACCTGTATTATCGTGTCGCACAAGCGTGCCGCACTTGAAATTTGTAATAAACATATCCAAATAATTGACCAGAAAATTGTTATGGAGGAAAAATAGTGCTTTATACAAAATGGGGAGAGGACCTAAACAAAGATTGCCCTCTCGGCGAGTATCCGAGACCGCAGTTCGTTCGTGACAGCTATATGTCCCTTAACGGAAAATGGAAGATTTCTTTTTGTGAAAACGAGAGCCTTGACGCACCTTTTGAGACGGATATAATTGTTCCGTTTTCGCCCGAAACCCCGTTGTCCGGCGTTGGCAAAGTGCTGAGCCATAACGAATATCTTATGTATCGCCGCACTTTTGTTTTGACCGATGATTTTAACCGTGGCAGAGTGATTCTCCATTTCGGTGCAGTTGACCAGATTGCAAAGGTTTATATCAACGGCGAGTTTGTAGGCGCTCACCATGGCGGTTATACTCCTTTCGAGTTTGAGATTACCGACTATGTTGTATCCGGCGAAAATTCTGTTATCGTGTCCGTTCGTGACCTGTGTGAAGAAAATCAATTTTCACGAGGCAAGCAGAGGACAAATCGAGGCGGAATATGGTACTCTCCGCAGAGCGGAATTTGGCAGTCGGTATGGCTCGAGTCGGTTCCTACAGATTATATTAAGAGTGTTCGCATCACTCCCGACCTCGACAATTCTCAGGTTTCCTTTGACTGCGGGGACCTCACTGTCCAAAAGTTGATATACGACGGCGACGAGCTTATTGCCGACACAACGGATAATACTGTTAAAATTGATAATGTAAAAACATGGTCGCCCGAGAATCCATTTTTGTACACCGTGATTTTCAAAATGGGCGATGATACCGTCAAGTCTTACTTCGGTATGCGCAAGTTCTCTATAGAAAATGTAGGTGGCGTTCCACGCTTTATGCTCAATAATCGGCCGTACTTCTTTAACGGACTTCTCGACCAGGGATATTATCCCGACGGCTTTTTGACTCCGCCTTCTAATGATGCACTCAAGTACGATGTTGAGCAGGTCAAGTCATGGGGCTTCAATACACTCAGAAAGCACATTAAGGTTGAGCCTCTCCTTTGGTATCACTATTGTGACAAAAACGGTATTATAGTCATTCAGGATATGATTAACGGCGGCGGAAATTACGGACTCGAAATATCTGTACTTCCTTTTGTCGGCATAAATCTTGATGATACAAAGTACAGCACATTCAAGCGTACCGACCCTGCGGCTCGTGACCTGTACTATAATGAGCTTAAAGAGATGATAGATACACTGTACAATGTTCCGTCCATCGCTATGTGGGTTCCTTTTAATGAGGGATGGGGCCAGTTCGACAGCAAAAAGGCGTATGACTTTATTCGTTCTATGGACAGCACTCGACTTGTTGACACAACATCAGGTTGGCATGACCGTGGAGCTACCGATGTTATCTCAAAGCATATTTATTTCACTCCTATTGTAGTGAAGCAGGGAAACAAGCCTTGGTTCCTTTCGGAATTCGGCGGACTTTCCACTCGTGTAAAGGGGCATACATTCAACTCTAAAATGTTTGGCTATAAGATTTTTTCATCTAAGGAAAGTCTGACTAAAGCCTATAAAAAGCTGTTCGAAAGGACTATTGTGCCTCAAATAAAAAAAGGACTGTCGGGTACAATTTATACTCAGGTTACAGATGTAGAGGACGAGCTAAACGGTATTATGACCTACGACAGAAAGGTGCAAAAGATAGATACTTCCGTCCTTAATGAAATAAATAAAAAAGTAAAGATATAAGGAGATTATTATGAATCAGCTTAAAACTACAGACGGCACAAAAGCCGTAATTAAGACAAACAGGGGAGATATGACATTTGTGCTTTTCCCCGAGGTTGCACCAAAAGCGGTAGAAAACTTTGTAACTCACGCAAAGGACGGCTATTATGACGGACTCATTTTTCACAGAATTATAAAAGATTTTATGATTCAAGGCGGCGATCCCACAGGTACAGGCTGCGGCGGAGAGTCCGTTTGGGGCAAGAGCTTTGAGGATGAGTTCTCCATAGATGCACGCAATTACTACGGCGCACTCTCTATGGCTAATTCAGGACCTAATACAAATGGCTCTCAGTTCTTTATTGTGCAGGCCAAATCCGTGCCCGAAAATCTTTTGGCACAGATGGAGCAGCTCAAAGAGCAGGGCTACCCGCAGGAATGTATAGATAATTACAAAGAGGTTGGCGGTACTCCGTGGCTTGACTTCCACCACACTGTTTTCGGCCAAATCGTAGACGGCGAGGATGTGCTGGAGAATATTGCCGCAGTGCAGACAGGACCTAATGATAAGCCTATCTATGATGTTGTTATCGACACTGTAGAAATTTCCGAATAACACCGAGTTTTGACAAAAAATACTCTCTATGCTGAATTATAATCAGTGTAGAGAGTTTTTTTGTGGGGGTGATGGGTATTGTAATTTATGTTGACCTACTGTTTGTGATAAATTTTTTTGTCACATTCTTTCTTCTTTTGATTACCTCCAAAATTTCAAAAAAAGATTACTCTGTTTTAAGATTTATCCTTGCCTCAGCCTTAGGCGGATTGTATTCATTGATTATCCTTGTGGATGATATGAACGAGCTTCTGCTGCTCGGAACAAAGATTGCAGCCTGTCTCTTGATTGTTTTTGCAGCATTCAAATTCACTCGGCTTAAAAATTATTGCTTTACCGTGCTGCTGTTTTTGGCAGCAAATTTTATTGTGCTGGGCGTGGTTGTGGGAGCATATTTTTTGTTTGGCTCAGAGCGTATTGCAGTACATAATTCTGTTATCTATTTTGACATTGGTGCCCGTGGAATAATAATATCTGCCTTTTGTGCTTATGTGATATCCTGTGCCGCAGTGCGTCTTTACAACAGACGGCTGTCCTCGGAGGAACTGTTTACTCTTGTTATTGAGAACAACGGCAACAGTGTGACTATGTTTGCTCTTTCCGATACAGGCAACAAATTGCGTGAGCCGTTCTCCGATTCTCCTGTAATTGTGGCAGACGAGAGCCTCTGCCGTCCTCTTGTGGACGAAAAACGAGTCAGAGCAATACCGGCATCTACAGTAAACGGCGGAGGTATTCTTATGGCATTTAAGCCGGACAAAATTATCCTAAAATCCTCAAAGGGCAGGGAGGTGATAGAAAATGCCTATGTAGCTTTGTCCGACGATATAAAAGACGATAAATATTCCGCTGTTTTGAATCCCGAAATATTATCCGTATGAGGTGTTATATAATGATAAAAAAACTTATAATATACATAATAAACAGATATTTCAAAAAGCAATATTGCTTTTATATTAACGGTCCTGACACTTTGCCGCCTCCTTTGACAAAAGAGGAAGAGGAGACAATTATGTCCCAAATAAAAGAGGGCAACGACACTAACCGTCATTTGCTCGTTACTCACAATTTGCGCCTTGTGGTTTATATTGCAAAAAAATTTGATTCGCCTACAGCCTCTGCCGAGGACTTAGTATCTATCGGTACTATAGGACTTATGAAAGCGGTAAAAACTTTTAATCCCGAAAAGAATATTAAGCTTGCCACATATGCCTCCCGTTGTATCGAAAATGAAATTCTTATGTACCTCCGCAAAACCAGCAACAGCAAGGTGGAAATGTCGTTTGATGAGCCTCTGTCTGTAGATTGGGACGGCAACGAGCTTACTCTCCGTGATGTGTTAGGCTCAGAGCCTGACGAAATATCACAATCTATCGAATATGAGGACGAAAAGCGGTTGCTGCGCAAGGTCGTAGCCGCATTGCCGCCTAAGGAAAAGGAAATTATGTATCTTCGCTTCGGACTCGGAAACTGTACTCCGCTGACGCAAAAACAACTTGCGGACAAAATGGGCATTTCTCAGTCGTATATCTCCAGACTTGAAAAACGCATACTCCAAAAAATAAAGAGAGAGATGGAACGCCAAACACAAATGATATAAAAATATGCACTCCAAAAGCGTAACGGCTTGGGAGTGCATATTTTGTTTTGTCAGTCCTCCAGTGCTTCGTTGCGAAAAAGGAGACTGATGCACCATATTGCTGCGATACATACCAGTGTGTATATGATTCGTGCAAAAACAGCGTCCTGCCCTCCGCATATCCACGCCACTATGTCAAATTTGAACAGTCCTATGGAGCCCCAATTTATTCCGCCGATAATTGTTAGTATCAGCGCAATTCTGTCCACTATTTTCATAAAAAATCACTCCTTTTGGTATTATGTTTGACCGAAAGGAGTGTTTTTATTCGCTATATTTTTGTAACTAATATTTCTGTATCGCCGTCTACGGTATAATCGCCATAGCCTGCCGGTACAAAATACGAGTCGCCTTTTTTCATTTCTTTCCCTTGCAGAGTGCCTTTGCCATCTGTTACGAGTATGTGGTTGAAGCTGTTTTTGTCGGCATTCAGCGTTACACCGGATGATATTTCGTATTTGTCTACAGTGAACAAATCGCATTTTGTCAGCAGCTGATGGGTATAGCCTTCATTCTTTTCTTCCTCGCCCATAGGCTTGGTATCATATTTAGGCGGTTCTGTTACCGATACATCTACAGCCTTTTTTATATGTAACTCTCTGGGTTTGCCGTCTTTTCCTACTCTGCCGTAGTCATATACTCTGTATGTGCAGTTGGAGTTCTGCTGTATCTCGGCTATCAGTGCACCTTTTCCTATAGCGTGTACCGTTCCTGCCTCAATAAAGAATAGGTCGCCTTTTTTTATTTCCACGCTGTTTAGCTTGTCCAGCAATGTGTTGTCCTTTATTGAATTTTCAAATTCTTCTTTAGAGATTTTTTCTTTAAAGCCGTATATCAGCTTTGCACCCGGGAGTGCGTCCAGCACATACCATATCTCTGTTTTGCCGAATTCGTTTTCTACCTCTCGTGCATACTTGTCGTCCGGGTGTACCTGAATAGACAAATTATCATACGCATCGATTATTTTTATAAGCACAGGGAAATAAGGGAATTTTGTGGCGTTTGTTCCGGCGAGTTTTTCGAGACCTGCTTCGTCGATTACTTCTTGCAGTGTCTTTCCGTCGTACTCACCGCCCTCTATGGTGTTCATACCGTCCTTGTGACAGGCGAGCATCCAGCCCTCAGCTGTTTTGTCGTATCCTGTGTCAAAGCCAAAATCGTCCTTAAGTCTGTTACCGCCCCAAATATAATCTTTGAATACGGGTTTTAGCTTTAATATATCCATAGCTTTGCCATCTCTTTTCCAAAATATAATCTAATATATCAAATTTATTCTTTTCTTTCAAGTGATTTTGTTGTATTATACTAATAAATTATTTTTGTGAGGCTGATTATGGCAGTATTAGATGTACAAAATTTAACACTTTCATTTGGCGAAAACACGCTTTTCAGCGATGTTTCATTCGATATAAAAGAGCACGAAAAGGTTGGACTTATCGGTTGTAACGGCGCCGGAAAAACCTCCCTTTTTAAGATTATTACCGGCGAATACACTTCCGACAGCGGAAATTGCTTTATCTCAAAAAACGCTAAGTTAGGCTATATGGAACAGCATACTTGCAGCGAAAATCACACAGTTTACGGTGAGCTTATTTCCGTTTTTGATGATTTGATAGAAATTGAAAAACAGCTCGAGCAGATTTCTGCCGACCTTATGGAAGGCAGAGGAGATTCAAAAGCTTTGATAGAAAAGCAGGATGAGCTGACCGAAATTTTCACTCGTGACGGTGGCTTGACATACAAGAGCATGACTCGCTCGGCACTTCTCGGCTTAGGCTTTGGAGTAGAGGATTTTGACTTGCCTACCTCAAAGCTTTCCGGCGGACAGCGTTCAAAGCTGATTCTTGCAAAACTTTTGCTCTCAAAGGCAGATTTTCTTCTTCTCGACGAGCCTACTAACCATCTTGATATAAAAGCTGTTGAGTGGCTTGAGGATTTTTTGAAGAATTTTTCGGGAGCATGCCTTATCGTCAGCCATGACAGATATTTTTTGGACAAAATAACCACAAAAACCATTGAGATAGAAAACAAGAAATGCCGTTGCTACACAGGCAATTACTCCGAGTTTTTGATAAAAAAAGCGGCAGAGCAAAAGGCTGTAGAAGAAAAGTACGAAAATGATATGAAGGAGATTTCACGCCTTGAGGGGATTATTGCCCAACAGCGACAGTGGAATCGTGAAAAAAATATAAAGACTGCCGAGAGCAAAGAAAAGGTTATTGAGCGCATTAAGGCACAGCTTGTTGTACCGGACAGCAAGGTGGAACGCATCAGATTTTCATTTTCGCCCAAGTGCGTCAGCGGCGAGGATGTGCTCACTGTTACGGATTTAAAAAAATCTTTTGGCAGCAAAGAGATTTTTGCCAATGCTTCTTTCAATGTTTACAAAGGGAACAGAGTATTCCTTTTGGGCGACAACGGCTGCGGAAAAACAACGTTGCTTAAGATTTTGACTAATGATTTATCTTCGGACGGCGGCAGTTTTAAATTCGGCTCAAATGTTATGACAGGCTATTTTGATCAGGTTCAGGAGCACCTCGATTTAACCAAAACCGTGCTGGAAGAGGTGTGGTCGACATTTCCTGCCATGAGCGAAACCTCGGTGCGTTCTTCTCTTGCGGCATTTTTGTTTAAGGGTGATGATGTTTATAAGGTGCTCTGCGACTGCTCCGGCGGTGAAAGAGCACGAGTAGCCTTGTTAAAGCTGATGTTGGGGGGATATAATTTTCTCCTTTTGGATGAGCCAACCAATCATTTGGATGCATTTTCCAGAGAAGAACTTGAGAACACATTGCTCAATTATTCGGGTACAATGCTTATCGTCTCCCACGACAGATATTTCATCAACAAATTGGCTACCGAGATTTTGGAACTTACCCCAACAGGTATAGTTGAGTATCAAGGCAACTACGACGAGTATATCCAAAGAAAGCAGAATATACAAGCCGTTACAGCGGCTAAGAAAAAAGAAGAAAAAAAGCCCAATGACTATAAGCTTAAAAAGGAACGCCAATCTCAGCTTCGCAAAATGAAAACACGCCTCGCAAAATGTGAGGAAGAAATAGAAGAAACCGAAATTATCATAGACGAAATAAATGAAAAATTATCCTCCTCCGACTACGAGGAGCTTATGGCTCTTACTTCACAGCTTGAGGCTGAAAATAAAAAAAGAGACGAGCTGTATGAGGAGTGGGAAAGACTGTCTCTCGATTTGACAGAAGCGGAATTATAATTTATAATATTTATTTATGAGTAACAAAAAAGTATTGATTATCGGAGGCGGTGCCGCAGGCCTTATTGCTGCGGCAGAGAGTGCCAAGAGGGGCAACGATACCCTCGTGGTAGAAAAAATGTCACGCCCCGGCAGAAAGCTTATGATTACAGGCAAGGGCAGATGCAATATCACCAATGCCTGCTTTGATATAGAAGAGCTTATCCAAAATGTAATATCAAACAGAAGATTTATGTACTCTGCATTTTCTTCATTTATGCCATATGACACTATCGCATTGATGGAGGATTTGGGTGTCGCTACTAAGATTGAACGGGGGCAGCGTGTCTTTCCGGTTTCCGACAAAGCGGTTGATGTGGTAGATGCGTTAGTCAAATATGCACAGGACAGCGGAGCCTCTTTTATTCAGGGGCGTGTAATGAGCTTCGATATATCGGATAATAAGATAACAGCAGCAGTTTTAGAGGACGGTACTCGTCTCGAATGTGACGCCGTCGCTCTCTGCACAGGCGGCAAGAGCTATCCCAAAACAGGCTCTACCGGCGACGGATATTTCCTTGCTCGCAGTGTGGGACACAGCGTTACTAAGATAAAACCGTCACTTGTTCCCATTGTTTTGTCTAACAATTTTGTGCCTAAATTGCAGGGCTTGTCACTGAAGAATGTGAAAATCACCGTGTTTGACGGTGAAAAAGAAATTTATTCCGATTTCGGCGAGATGATTTTTACCCATTACGGCGTCAGCGGACCGATTATTTTGTCTGCCTCCTGCCATATGGATTCGCCCAAGTCGCATAATTATAAAATTCATTTGGACCTTAAGCCTGCACTTGATGAAAAAACTCTCGACAAGCGTATACAAAGAGACTTTGCAGAGAATAATAACAGAGATTTCATCAATTCTCTGTCGGCACTTTTGCCTAAAAAAGCAGTGCCGGTTATCGTATCGCTCAGCGGAATAGAGCCCGGCGAAAAAGTGAACCAAATCACAAAAGAACAACGAAAAAAACTCGTGTCTGCCATAAAGGATATTGTCCTTAATGTGTCCGATTTCCGCCCGATAGATGAGGCTATAATTACCTCCGGCGGTGTGGAAACAAAAGAGGTTAATCCAAAGACGATGCAGTCCAAAATAGTGGACAATCTCTACTTTGCAGGCGAGATATTGGATGTGGATGCCTATACAGGCGGATTCAATTTGCAGATAGCCTTTTCCACAGGCTATTTGTGCGGAAACAATATTTGATTTTCTACTCAGAAAGGGAATTTATTTATGATAAATGTAGCAATCGACGGACCTGCCGGCGCAGGCAAAAGTACAGTAGCAAAGGCTGCCGCAAAAGAATTGGGATATATCTATGTTGACACAGGTGCACTGTATCGCACCATAGCTCTCAATGCCGTAAGGCACGGTGTTCTCAATGATACCGAAAAAATAGAGGCTATGCTCTCCGACACAAAGGTTGAGCTTAAGTATGCAGACGGTGTTCAGTCTGTATATCTCAACGGAGAGGATGTGTCCGGACTTATTCGTACTCCTGAGATTTCCATGGGAGCCAGTGTTGTGTCCGCTATTCCTAAGGTGCGTGCATTCTTACTTGACCTTCAGCGTGATATTGCCAAAAAGAACAATGTCATTATGGACGGCAGAGATATTGCCACAGTAGTTTTGCCTAATGCAGATGTAAAAATCTTTTTGTTCGCTTCTCCCGAGTGCCGTGCAAAGAGAAGATATGATGAGCTTATCGAAAAAGGCGAGTCTGTCACATTCGATGAGGTCCTCGATGATGTGAACAAGCGTGACTATCAGGACTCTCACAGAGAGATTGCTCCGCTCAAGCCCAGTGAGGACAGCGTTATGGCTGATACCTCCGAGCTCGATTTGAACGGCTCTGTTCAGCTTGTTGTTGATATTATCAAGGAGAAAATATAGATGAAAGATTTTGATTATTCTGTAGTACCGCATTACAAGACATACGGTTTTATTAAGGTCGTTTTCAAGCCTTTGTTTAAGCTCCTCTATAAGCTAAATTACAAAGGCCTTGAGAACATACCGAAGGATGGCAGAAGATACATAGTAGCGGTCAATCATACCTGTGCTTTTGACCCTGTTTTTGCAGCTATACCAAAGGAGATGCCGCCTCTGCATTTTATGGCTAAGGTTGAGCTTTTTAAGAATCCCATAGTAGGCTGGTTCATTCAGCATATGTACGGCTTTCCGGTTCGCAGAGGCAAGGGGGATACCACTGCCGTTGAGTACGGCGAAAAGATTTTGCGTGAAGGTCATGTTATGGCTATTTGTCCCGAGGGCACAAGAATAAAGGACAAAAACGGTGTTCCCCAGAGAGCCAAAGCAGGAGTCGCCGTTATCGCAAAGGCTACTGACGCTCAGGTGCTGCCTGTTGCTATTTGTTGCAAGTCTAAGATTAAGGTCGGCAGCAGGGTAACCGTATCTATCGGCAAGCCTATTACCCAAAGCGAGATGGCTTTTGACAAAGAGGATTTTGGACCTAAGGATATTCGCTCTGCCGCAAATTTAGTTATGGACAGAATTACTGATCTTTGGAAGGAAGAGGTTCAGTGAGCAAAAAAATAATTCTTGCAAAGACCGCCGGATTTTGCTTTGGCGTAGACAGAGCCGTAAATCTTGTTTATGATTCAATTAACAAAGGCGAAAAGGTCTGTACTCTCGGTCCGATTATACACAACGCTCAGCTCGTTTCCGATTTGGAAAAAAGAGGAGTAAAAATTATCAATTCTCCCGACGAAGCTCCAAAGGGTTATAAAATTATTGTTCGTACCCACGGAGTAGAAAAGGAAGTTATAGACGACATAAATCAAAGAGAAATAATGTACACCGATGCCACTTGTCCTTTTGTGAAAAAAATTCACAACATAGTACGCAAGTTGGACAGCGATACCGCTGTTTTGATTGCCGGAGACGAAAATCATCCCGAGGTTTTGGGTATTCGTTCCTATTGTAACGGCGATTCTTTCGTTTTTCGCAATGTTGACGAGTTGGAAAAAATTATCCAAAATACAAAATGTGGAGTGAATTTCCCCGCAGTCTGCGTTTCTCAGACAACTTTTTCACAAAATGAATGGAAAAAATGCGAGAAATTTATAAAAAAGGTATGTACAAACATTAAAATCTTTGATACAATATGTAATGCGACGTCCGATCGACAGCAGGAAGCATATGATATATCAAAAATATCAGACGCAATGATCGTTATCGGCGGTCGTCATTCATCCAATACCTGCAAGCTTCAGGAGGTCAGCTCCGCTAATTGTAAGTCTTACTTGATTGAGACTGCGGCTGAGCTGAAGGACATAGACCTGACAGATTGTGAGGTAATCGGAGTTACTGCCGGGGCCTCGACACCCTCGGTAATTATCAAGGAGGTACTCAAAACCATGTCCGAAGAAATTAAAGAAAAGGAAGTTGAAACAGCTTCAGCCGAAACTAAAGAAGTTGTGGAGACAGCAGAAACCGCTGATAAGGCTACAGAGCCTGCTGTCAAAGCATCTGCTGATGGTGAGGCATCCTTTGAAGAATTACTGAACGAATCTTTTAAGGACAATGACAACAGCAAGGTAGTTACCGGTACTGTTGTAAGAATCACACCTACAGAGGTATTTGTAGATGTTCCTGGTCGTAAGCAGACCGGCGTAGTTGCATTTGATGATCTTTCATCAGACAACATCTCCAAGTGTGAGGATGTTGTATCAGTAGGCGACAAGATTGATCTTGTCATCATGAAAACAGATGATCAGGACGGTGTCCTCAAGCTTTCAAAGCGTCTCTTTGACGCAGTAAAGGGCTGGGAAGACATTGTTGCCGCAAAAGAGGCTGACGAAGTTCTCGAGGGTACAGTTACTGCTGTTATCCGTGGCGGCGTTCTCGTATCTGCAAAGGGTACAAGAGTGTTTGTTCCTGCATCTCTTACAGGTGTTCCTCGCAATCAGGACCTCGATGTCCTCAAGGGTACTACAGTTAAGTTCAAAGTTATCGACATCAATCCGTCCAGAAGACGTGCTGTCGGCTCAATCAAAGTAGTAGCAGACGCAGAAAGAAAGGCACAGCAGGATGCTCTTTGGGCTACACTCGAGGTAGGTCAAAAGCTCACCGGTACAGTTAAGTCCCTTACTTCCTACGGCGCATTTGTTGACCTTGGCGGAATTGACGGAATGATTCATATTTCCGAGCTCTCTTGGTCACGCATTAAGCATCCGTCAGAGGTTGTTAATGTCGGCGACACAGTAGAGGTTACCATCAAGTCTCTTGATGAAGAAACCAGAAAGATTGGCCTCGGCTTTAAAAAGATTGAGGACAACCCATGGGAAATCCTTAAGAGAGATTACCCTGTAGGTACAGTAGTTGATGCTCGTATCGTAAGCTTTGCTACATTCGGTGCATTTGCTAACATTCTTCCTACAGTTGACGGTCTTATCCATATCAGCCAGATTTCTTGGGATAGAATTAAGACTCCTCAGGATGTGCTTAAGGTTGGCGATGTAGTTAAGGCTAAGATTATCGACATTGATTTTGATAAGAAGAGAGTTTCTCTTTCCATCAAAGAGCTCCTTCCAAAGCCTGATGAGGCTGCTGAGGATACTGCTGACGACACAGCATCCGAAGCTCCTGCAGAAGAAGCAACAGAGGAATAATTCAATACATAATTACCGCTCAATATGAGCGGTAATTTTTTTATAAAAAACGCTTGACTTAAAGTGAACTTTAGGTGCTATAATGCAGGAAAGTAAATATTCGGAGGTATTTTTATGTATTTAGAAAAAATAAATTCACCAAAAGATATTAAGAATCTTACAACACCTCAGCTTGAGGTTTTGGCACAGGAAATGCGTGACGCTTTGTACAAAAAGCTCAGTATCCACGGCGGTCACTGCGGACCTAACTTCGGTATGGTCGAGGCCACTATTGCTCTGCACAGAGTTTTTGACTCTCCCAGAGACAAATTCGTGTTTGATGTTTCTCATCAGACTTATCCGCATAAGATGCTTACAGGTCGTAACTACGGCTTTTTAGACGAGAGCAGATATGATGATATTACCGGCTACAGTTGCCCTCAGGAAAGTGAGCATGACTTTTTCACAATAGGTCATACTTCTACCTCTGTCAGTCTCGCTTGCGGACTTGCAAAGGGCAGAGACCTTAACGGCGGAAAAGAAAATATTGTTGCCATTATCGGCGACGGTTCTCTCAGCGGCGGCGAAGCATTGGAGGGTTTGGATTTTGCTTCTGAGCTTAATTCTAATCTTATTATTGTAGTTAATGATAACGATATGTCCATTGCGGAAAATCACGGCGGACTGTACAAAAACCTAAAGCTCCTTCGTGATACAGAAGGAAAGGCTGATTGCAATTTCTTCAAATCTATGGGACTTGATTATGTTTTTGTTAAGGACGGAAATGATATTGATGCCCTTACCTCTGCGTTTGAGAGTGTAAAGGACAGCAAAAAGCCGGTTGTCGTTCATATTATTACCGAAAAAGGTAAGGGCTTTGCTCTTGCCGAAAAGGATAAGGAAAATTGGCATTGGTGTATGCCTTTTGATGAAAAAACAGGCAAGCCAAAGTTCACCTTTGACGGTGAGGACTACGGCACTCTTACTTGTGACTACCTTCTCGATAAGATGAAAAAAGATAAGAGTGTTGTCGCTATTACCTCTGCAACACCTACAGTATTTGGATTTACTAAGGACAAGAGAGAAGAAGCAGGCGCTCAGTTCGTTGATGTAGGAATTGCCGAAGAAACTGCCGTTGCTCTTATGTCGGGAATCTCTAAGAACGGCGGAAAGCCGGTTTACGGCGTTTACAGTACATTTATTCAGCGTACCTTTGACCAGCTGTCACAGGATGTTTGTATAAATAATAATCCGTGCACCATTATTGTCTTTGCCGCTTCTGTTTTCGGTATGAACGATGTTACACACCTCGGTATCTATGATATTCCTATGATGTCCAATATTCCTAATCTTGTTTATCTTGCTCCTACTACAAAAGAGGAGTATCTTGCTATGCTTGATTGGAGTACCGAGCAGAGAGAACACCCTGTAGCTATTCGCATTCCTTGTTGTGATTTTATTTCTACAGGAGAAAAGGTAACAAAGGACTTTTCTGTTTTGAACAAATATGAGATTAAGGAGCAGGGCACCGATGTTGCATTTATCGGTCTCGGTACTTTCTATCCTCTCGCTCAGTCTGCCGCAAAGCTCTATGAACAAAAGACCGGCAAAAAAGCAACTGTTATCAATCCGTATTACATTACCGGCGTCGATACAGACCTTCTTGAAAGCCTAAAAGCAGACCACAAGACTGTTGTCACCATAGAGGATGGCATACTTGACGGCGGCTTTGGCGAAAAGATTGCACGCTTCTACGGTAATTCTGATGTGAGAGTGCTTAATTTCGGACTCAAAAAAGAATTTCTCGATAGATATGATGTTCAAACTGTACTCAAGAATAATAAGCTTACAGCAGAACAAATTGTTGACGAGTTGTTATAATTACAGCAAAATAAAAAATCCCATTCAATAAGATGAATGGGATTTTTGCTTTATAATTCTACTGTATGTGGTTTGATATTCGTATCATGATTAGCTATGCTTTCTATACAGTCGTGACTTAGATTTTTCCGGTGTGAAAAATATGAATTTTAACCTTTTTCATATGCAACTCCAATACAACTCCAATACATTATAGCGTGTTGAGGTCGTACGGTGTTTTTTGGTACACAAAATAGTTCAACCAATTATTTATGAGTATATTAGCCGTGCTTTTCCAGGTTACTTTAGGCACGAGATTTATGTCATCGTTAGGAAAATAATTATACGGCATATCAATGTCGAGTCCCTTTTCCTTGTCTCTAAAGTATTCCTTTGCCAAAGTATCCCTGTCGTATTCACTGTGACCTGTCACAAAAAAGTTGCGGCAGTCCATGTCGGATACAATGTGTACTCCGGACATTTCACTGTATGATATTATCTGCAGATCTTTGACCTTCGCTATATCTTCCATTCTGATTTCCGTATGTCTCGATTGCGGCACATAGAATATATCATCCAATCCTCTCATTAGAGGGTGGGTGACATCAAGACTTGTGTGTGGGAATATCCCAAATACTTTTTTGTTCAGCGTATACTTTGGAATACCGTAGTGATAATATAACCCCGCCTGTGCTCCCCAACATATATGATATGTGGAATATACATTGGTTTTGCTCCATTTCATAATGGTACACAGCTCGTCCCAGTAGTCAACCTCCTCAAAAGGCATTTGCTCTACCGGAGCTCCGGTTATTATCATTCCGTCGAATTTCGAATCCTTGACTTCATCGAATGTTTTATAAAATCTGTCCATGTGACTCTTAGATACATTCTTAGCCACATGGGTTTTAACCTGCAAAAATTCTATATCCAGCTGTAACGGAGAATTAGACAGCAGTCTAAGAAGCTGCGTTTCTGTCTCCAGCTTAGTCGGCATAAGATTCAATATAATGATTCTCAGAGGTCTGATATCCTGCGTATCTGCTCTCAGGTTGCTCATTACAAATATGTTTTCCATTTCCAAACTTT
>ERZ1106973.145-NODE-145-length-96137-cov-8.249578_pt1 | contig 96137 bp, 82 predicted proteins | sample MGYA00403686_ERZ1106973 | MGnify/ENA primary metagenome ERZ1106973 (study PRJEB35170, sample SAMEA104062408) | human gut metagenome | biome: human gut; feature: human-associated habitat; material: faeces | place: Denmark | collected 2012-11-06 ...
TTTGTAATAATATTCTTATCAGCACCTTTTATAATGGACTTTCTAACATAGTTATTCCATTGTGTAACACGAGCATTAGTATAAGCAATAATCTTATACATATCAACATTCTTAGTATATTCTTCATTAGTAAATGCTTGTTCGATATGATAATCAAATTCTTGAGGACTACAAACAGTATATCCACAACCACGCTCATTATACTGGCTTTTATTTTTAGGATTAGCTATATAATTAAGCATATCATATCGACCACGACTAATATCATTACGAAGAATATCAAGAAGATTACTAATAGGATTATTATCACCTTGTCGAACAGTCTCATTAAGATAGTTAACACGAGTTGCGATAGTAAACGCACGACTAACCTTTTCATTAACCGGAGGTAGCTGACTTGCATCTCCAATATAAATAATCTTAATATGATGTTTCTTACAAAGTTTATTAATATAGTTAACCAACTTTCCATTAAGCATAGAAGATTCATCTATGATAAGAACTCTTATTTCTTTATCAAGAATCTTAATATTACCAATAGGATTAAAAGCTGGTTTCTCAGGGTCGAAATCTTCTATATCTACATCAAGTCTAAAACCAAACATAGATTGAATAGTATCGACAGATTTACCACCAATAGCATTACTGAATACTCTACACGCCTTGTGAGTTGGTGCAGCACAAGCAATAACACTTGAACTAAATTTGCAATTTTGAATCACATATTTAGTAACAAAAGTTTTACCAGTACCACCAGCCCCACAAAGCGCATGAACATAATCAGTATCAGACCACGGAGCAGCTATAAAACTAATTAAGTCATCAACTGCATCAGCTTGGTCATTGGTAAAAGTAACATTACTCTTGTTATTTTCACCATATACATTCATTACAATTCATTTTCAATATCAAGTTCACCATTTTTAATTCTTTCCTCATAATCTCTCCACTCATTAAAAGCAAGAGACATACCCTCAACATCAGCAACGTTATAACACGTTACGACATGGAACATAATAGGACTAAATGCTGTTTTAACAAGTTTACCACGAGCTAACAGACCGGGAGCAATAGCGCAATAATGTTTAATATCAGTAGCTTTTCTACTATCTCTGTCACGAATAATCTTAATTCTATGACCATAAGTATCAAGCCATCGAGCATATATAACTCGTTTATTTCGCGTCTCGTAGGATTCAGTAGTAAGAGGATATGTTTTATCCTTGTATTTAACTCTATAAACTCCCTCTTTATCTATACATAATATACCATCACATTTAGTCTCTACAACAACATATTTGCTACTTACTTTCTGTCTCTTAGATTTAGCACTAAGTCCAAAAGACACTTTAAAGGTAGGCATAACATACTACTTTCTGTTAAATTTACCTTTAGTAAGATTCGACCGAACAGCACCAATAAGGTCTACTTTACCTTTTCTTCGTTCAGCCTTAGCAGCAGCTTTAGCAGCTTTCTTTGCTTCTTGTTCAGCAATTTTAGCAGCTCGTTGTTCATCCAAGTCCACTTGAACAAGCGTATAACCACAGTATTTGGTAAGGAAATCAATTCTTCCCCAAAAACTATTACCAATAAGACTTGTGTTTTTCACAACACTAATCGTTTTACCGTTGAAGGTTATAGCAGGGTTTCTACCCAGTTCTTTAACTACAACCGCTTCATCATATTTTCCCATACTTTACACGTTTAATGATTTGTAATTTAAACTTTATTTTCGTCTATCATATCATTATAAAGACGACTACATTTATTAAGCAAACGACGAGCGACAGACATTTTGTCATCGTCTAAATCAGCAGTATTAAGGTCAATAGTAATATTACCATTAGTTAATTTAGTAATAGATTCACCTATAATACCAACTACATCAGCTGCAGTTCGAGCATCAACAGCAATATATCCTATAATCTTAGAGTTATTATCTAATATTTCAATAATACCAGCTTTAGCTTTATTTTCCATATTATTATTTATATAAATATATTAAGTAATAAATAAATAGCACAAATTATACAATCAGCAATAATAGCTCTATTAAGAGTAACATACTTAATGAACTTAAATTCTTCTATAACATGAATAGCAAGAATAAGAAGAATACATATAATCAACAAGATAATCTCGTCCATAATGATTTGTATTAATATGGTCGGCACTACGTGCCTCCGCCGCCCGTAGAGGATGAGAATGAATACAACCTATACCAGCTCACTTACCATTACTACCAATAATACGTGAATGAACTACATCAACAATTCTCTTAATATTATTGCTTAAAACCTTAATATGTTCAGCACTTTTAAGAACACTATCAGCAAGTTTAATAACTTGTTGTTTAAGATTAGCTTGACTCTTTAGAGCTTCGTTAAGTTGTTCTTGTAATTTATATACACGTTGTCTTAGCATAATAATATCAACAATCAACAATGCTATAACAAGAACCATAATCCAAATTAAATTTTCCATGCAGCGTTATGTATTTTTCTAACAATATCTTCTCTAAACTCCTTACATTCATGTCTTGCTAAATCTTTAATAAGAATATCACAAAACTCAACATCAGGATAAGCAAATATAACATCAAGAGGTCTACGGTAGTATTCAAGCCATTCTAAATAAGCATCATCATCTCTTCTATGGACTTCAGCAATTTTAGCAATAGCTCTTGCAGAATAATTATTTATAGCAAGCAAATCATGCCAATGTTCTCTGATATATTTAATATCTGACCAACTCTTCGCATTCTTGGCACAGTTATGTTCTATAACTTCAAACCATTGTTTAGCAGCAGTCTTAGTATTATGATAACAGAAATCAACACTATTCTTATTAAGAGTAATATCAATACCATTATCAATAACTTTAAGTTTTAGTTCTCGCTTTAAGAAATCTACCCAAGTACAAATAGCAAGTTTATCTTTGAAATAACCTCGCCCAATTCTTACAACATCATAGACATGAACACCATTGATGTTATCTCTATATTTCATTGATGGTCGTCGTGTACCCATAAGTATTAATGAATTTGGTTAAATGTTCGTATATAGAACCATCAAGATATTCTTGAGTAACTTGGTCATCAATTCTATCTTCAAGTCCTAAACGAATATAACTATTATCACATTTATCAAGAAGTTCAGTAATGCGTTCGTATTTAACTTGGTCATGGATTAAACTATTCATTTGTTCATCTTTACGATAAATAAGTTGTTTAATCACATATAACTCCGCAATACGAATACCAGCATTAAGAGCTTTATAATAATTAGTATCTCTAAAATTCTTATAAAGTTCAGCAAGAAGACTTATATTGTTAGTAAGTTCTCTCTTATCAACATTACGAGGTTCAAATGCAATAGTTCTAACATTAGGACACCATTTGCCAATATTAGGATACCACATTATCTCTACACAAACACCATAACGAATATGTAGCATATTAACTACATCCGCAGCACCGCTATTCTTACGAATAATACCTTTACCAAGTATTCTATCAATAGCACTAAGAAAATAAGATTCTACATTATCCATAAAATATAATATTATATAATTAAACAGGCATTTTAAAGCTCAATTTGACATTTTCTGTTTGATTAATACAATTAATCATCTGACATATCAAAATGGCATAGCGGGCAAAAGAACCGCATCTAAGGCTGTGATACCGTCCGTTATCAGCATATATTCTGGAATGAAGTGCAGCACTTTTGCACCAACATTTATATCATAAACTATATGTTCTTCACCATCAGTATCTATATCAATAATAACACCAACAACAAGTTTATCATTCAACCATGTATGTACTCGTTGACCACGTTTAAATAAAGCATTATCTTCTATAAATCTTTCTTCAGCGATAGATGCTTCAATATCAGCAATATTATCCATATCACATTTATATTTTAAGTTTAACAATAAGTTCTAAACAATAAAGCCTTATACTACTTTCACAAGCAATATAAGGCATATTCTAAAGTTGAGTTTGAAAAGTTTTGTTTCACACATAGACTATAATATTATAGTTTCGAACTTCATTTCGTCCATCATCAGTATGTGAGTTAAAATTAGTAGTGCTACTTTCACAAGCAACACTACTACATCATGTTTAATTATTACAGGATAAAAAAGCTCTTATTTCTTATGCTTCGTCAACTCCGCAATAAGTTCCTCACGCGACATATCTTCATAAGATTTACCAGTACGTTCTTTGTTATCTTCAATAGAACGCATCTTGTTGGCATATCTTTTATCAAGTGCAGAAAGTTGACTCTTCATAACTGCATGAACAGTCTCACAAACAAGAACAACAGTTTCTTTACCATACTTAGCAATATCGTCCGGAGTAATAGTCTCAATAGACTTTACCATACAAGTAGGACAGAAACATTCAATATCATCATCCCTAAGAGCATCATCTTTCTGATGAGCAAGAAATTCTGCAACTGACACATCGTTTTCTTTAGCAGCCTTAACTGCCGTTTCGATAAGGTCAATCATATGTTCATGAGCACGTTCAAGGTCACGCTCTTCTTCTGATTTAGCTTCAGCTTCCATAGCAGCACCGACAGCAGCTTTGAGTTGTTCAATCAAATCTTTACCACCATCACGTTCAAGCTTAATCATAAGACCTTTACCAATTCCTTCAATATCTACTATTTTAGATTTCATATCTTTATCTCCTTATTATTTTAAATAACCAAAATTATCTTCGCCGAAGTCATAATTATCATCAATGTCTTGCTCTTCGGCTTTAGCAAGTTCATCAATATCATTATTAAGTAGTTCAGCATGAACGTCTACACCTTGTTCGATAGATGTATCTTCATGTTTGTCTTTAGTTCTAATATATGTAACTTTAGACATAATGTTTGGCTTATTAGGCAGAGGATGAATAGGATTATATTCCTACACATCCTCTACGGGGCGCACCACTACTTATTTAATCTCCTCAATCCCTTCTTTCTCCATGAAAGTAGCAATAGTTTCTTGCGCATTAGAAGCAAATTGACTAAATGCACTAATAAGAGCAGTTAGAAAGAACTGTTCACGATAAGAATATTCTTTGATAATACCGTCAGAACTAACTCTGAATTTATTCCAAAGAAACTTCACAAAGTTACCCTTACCATCTTTACGGATAACACCGGTTTGTGAAAGATGATTAAGAATGTTGAGGCTGGTATATCTACGAATAGCAGCATTATCTTTAGGGATATACGCTATCTCAAGGATATGTTCAGGAACATCAATATTAATCTCACGTTTCTCTTTACCAACAACAGTTTTAGACTTAGCCTTTTCAGCATTAGCCTTAGGAGCAGGAGCAGTAGTAGCAACAGCAGGAGCAGCTTGTTGAGCAACTTCTTGCTTAGTATCTTCTACTTTCGTTTCAACTTTAGATTCTTCAACCTTAGTTTCCTCTACTTTAGGTTGAGCATCTTCTTTCTTAGTCGCGCGAGCAGCTTTCTTAGCAGCGTACTTACTTACAGGAGCAGTACCATCCTCTTTCAATTTTACCATAGTTCGAACTATTTTAATATTAACAATATTAGTTGGATTAGCAGCAGCATTACCAACTCTTATATGACAAACATAATAATACTATTTCTAACTACCAAATTATACAGTACTTTTATTTAGTGGTATAGTGTTAAATTCAGATAAACCACCAAGTCGAATAGCACTTTTATCAGTAGCAGTAATTATATTATATATGTGACTGTACACTTATCAGCACTACGAGGTAGAACTATATGATGTTTCATATCACGAGAGTCAGTAGCACCACGTCTACCAACTCTCATAATATTTGTTCATTAGAACCCACCGATTCCCATCATGTTCATCGCCAGCATATTCAGCATTTGCTTAGCCTTTTGACATATCTCAATCTTAACAACATGATTGATAATAGTATCATGACCAAGATTGCTACCTTCATCCTTAGAGCTACTGAATGGATTCTTATAAATTTCATCCGCAGAAACTTCTTCTTGAACAAGGTCAACTTTAGCACCGGCAAGTATCACCTCAAGACCTTTAGGATTCTGAATAAGCTGATTAGCAGCCCAAGCTGTTTCATCATTATCCTTGAGAACGGATGCAATACTATAAGATGAAGCAAACACAGTAGCCGTTTCACCTTTAGTAAATACACCTTCGCCATCAGACACATATCCAGGAATACCACGTTCGAGACTTAGACTAACCATAACATAGTTGTCTTTAGGTGTAACAATACTACTGCGAACACGGATTCCAGCAATCTTATTACAACCCTTAGCAAGAAGCTCTGCAACTACCTGTTTATTAGTCTTAATCTTAGACACAACGACACCTTTGTCTTCATTAGTAGGTTCACCACCACCAATTACTTCTTCAACAACAGGATTTTCCTTAGCATTTTCGGCTGCTTTACCATCTTTCAATTCTGCCATAGCAATATTAATTTATTTAGTTAGTAATAGAATTGGTCCGCCAACAGCAATAACATTTATATAGTTATCACCATTAACTCGCCGAGATTTATTTTGTTAGTGAATGAGTTGTGGATAAAGTGAAAGATTTAGATTATCTCTCACTATAATATCCAGCAAATGATATAATAATCTGACATTATATCACTTAAAGAACATAATCCAACATAAGGTTATTATGAAGATTATCATACAGATACCACCAGTTATCAGAATAATCTCCGATAACTTGTTTCTATTAGGATTTGGCATACAGTTATAAGTATTAATGATTATACAGATGTTATCAGAGAAGCCATTATAACTTTTGGTTATGGGCTATAACTTATAGTTATAATAACTTTTGGTTATAATGAACCGTTGGAGTTATAACTTTTGGTTATAATGGAGATAATGCAGTCACAGCTTGGGCATGATGAAGTCCATGCTTATCAGCATTATCATGGGCATGATGAAGAGCATTATCACCAAGATGATTATCATAAGCATTATAAAAAGCATTATGAACATGATAAGATTAGGCATTAGGAGAATGATAAGCAGTAAGAATAAAATAATAAGGAGGAAGAGGTTAGAGATGGGTAGGTTAGCGAGCATAACTACTCGGCGAATCCCATTATCACTATCTCTATAACCATCCACATCCTCATCACTTTTCACCACCATCAACAGGAACATCATCCCAATTAAAGTCATCAAGTTCTGCTTTATTGGCAATTCTACTCTTCTTACCACCAGTATTACCAAATATCTCAATGACTATATCCAGACTCACTTTGCCCTCTTGTAACAGATATTGTACTCTTTTAGCACGTTTATCTGTCCCACAATCTGCAATAAAATTACCATCAATATCGAAAATATAACCCAAAGTTCCTTGAGAAAGATTACCTATATTAACAGCATATCCTTTAGTAATAGGTTGTGCTCTAATAGTAGCATTAACAAGCTTTTGTTGCAGACTATCTTTATCAGCTTTAGCTTCTTCAAGTTCTTTCTCAAGTCTCATAATGTTATTCCTAAGTTTAATTCTCTCACGTTTAAGCCTATGAATATCATCATCACCGTCAGCACCTTTGACCTTTTCAAGCTCTTCTTTGAGACCTACAATCTCATTCTGAAGATTAGTATTTTCATATTCAAGAGCAGAAAGAACCTCATCTTTAGTGCTAACAAATGATTTATAAGCACCACTATTTCTGACAAGTTGCTCCATAACAGCATTATCAAGAACAAGTTCAGTAGCTTCTGTCACTATAACAGTGTCACCGTTAGGACGTACAACAAGAGCAACATTCTCACATTCAATAGCAAATAGTTTCTTTTCCATAACTTTCAACTTTAGTTTTATTATTAATATTAGTATTATCACGATTAAGAATAGTCTTATCAGAACCACTCCGAGACTTATTTTGTAAGTGAATGAGTGTTAGGATAAGGATTAGCATAATGAGTCTAACCTGTCACAATGTATCACATTGGCATATGGATTGGCATTAGTAGGTTTATCAGTAGTCTTATCAGAACGATTATCAGAACTACTTCGGGTTTTATTTTGTACGTGAATGAGTTTTGATAACGTTTGTAGTGAAGACCAGTTTCCCAGTCTCCACTACAATGCTATTTCCTGTCAAGTTCAATTCCAAGACAAACAGCAAGTCCAATACTGACAATAACACCAAGCATTGCTATTTCAGTACATCCTCTTTGATTGAACATCAACGTGCCCCACAGTACAACCAAGAGCACAACAATAAGTATGACAATATCTTTCATGATGATAATGATTTGCGGGAGTAGTGTCACCACCACTCCCAGTAAATACTACAATTTGACACCAAATAACTTTGTGATGAACACCTGTTGACGTGTCATGTCAGTCACTTTCATGAAGTTCTCAACGAAGTGTTGAGCCACTAAATATGACATCATCTCGTCCAACTTGACCTCGCTAATCTTGTAGAATATGGCATCATGACTGTCAGCATCAGCTTCATCAGCTTTCTGAACAGCAGCCTCAACTTCAATAGTAGCATCAGTCAGTATGACATTGAGAACATTGACAAGTTCTTCAACACCACCAGCTTTGGCAGAATCAAGACGATAACCAAAGGCAGTAGTAAACTTGTCACCAACAGCTTGACGAACTTGTGCAGACAATGCTGTGAGCTGCATCCGCATCTGTTTGACGTTCTGTTGCTCAAAGGTAATAACACCATCAGCATCAACATTACGAACAAAGCCAAGAATATCATCAGCGATAGTGACGATAACCTTGCCGGTAAACTGTCCTTCAAACTTCTCCATTCTGATTGACTTAATTGTTGTCTTCATAATACAGTCCTCCTATGACTGCTACGACTTGATTAGTAATGACCATGTTTGCGTAGTACAACATGACCAGCAACATCAACGTGATGTGCCAGAATTTGTTTTGTTTGTGAATGAGTTTTGACATTCGCTCAACGATTCGTTTTTGGAAAAGCATGACGGGGGGATTCGATTCGAGAAAGAAGACCGGGGGGTTCTTTATAGTAGGTTCCCCCATCTACATTTATACTATAAATCCTATATACCCGTATCTCCATTCACATCATCTTCTATATTATCTTCCACATAAAAATCCTCATCATTTTCTCCGCTCACATCCTCATCATTCCCAATTCCCAAATCTTCAAGTTCTCCCTCACATAAATATAGAACCTAAATACCATATACCCTTACATCTATCCACATCATCTTCCACACAAACTCCTATTCTTTCAGTCAAGCAAACTTTCCCATAATCTCTCATCTTACCAATAATATAAAAATCTCCATAAACTCCTAATTATCCAATCAAGCAAAAATCATCAAGTTCATCTCCATCAAAATCCTCATGACTCCTAAGCAGATTTACACGTTAACAATCTTCACCGTCTCCTATACTCTCAATAAGATAAAAATCAGCATCATCTCCAATATGAGCATCAGCAGGATAATCGGCAGATTAATTCCCAGCCACAACCGGTCTTATATTGCCAGTATAATCCACATTATCATCAATAGGACAATCTGGTCTATAATCACCACGACAAGTGGGTTTATAATTCCCAATACCAAGTGCTGCAATATTTGCCCATTCAGTTGGGCTTTTCCCCCGTAGAGGATGTGTAGGTATATCACCACCACAACCTGCTCTTATATCCCCATGTATATCTCCACGACAACCATGCCTATATATCTATATTATAATTATATTATAAATAATATAATTATTAATATTATTATTTATATTAATATCTAATATAATACCTCTATTAATATGCGCACGTACATTATTATATACGCACGTATATTACCTATTATTCGCGTGTGCGTATATGTACCTTATTATATAGGGGGATATGTTAAATTAATGTTAATTACCACATAACATTTGGATATATAAAAAAGTTTTAATACTGTTGCTCAAAATGATTTTTGTTATGAGAAATGATACTGACAAACCTACTCCTGAACCTGCCGTTTATAAAGCAGGTTGTCGTGGAGATAAGAAAAGAGAAGTTAAGCCAAGTAAACTCAAGATTGGAACTCTTGGACTTGAAGCTATTGTTAAACCAAATAAATAACTAAAAGATGATTAGAATTGAATCTGACAAGATGTCCTATGACATCCTCGTGCCAACAGACTTTGAAGAAATTACCAAAGAAGACATAGACGCTCTTCTTGCTGGTGTTGTAGTTCCACAGTATTATGCTGTTGTAGCTCTTATCTATAAAGAACGTCTTTATAGCGTAGTAAGTAATGTTAAGAATAACAAGACTACTATGGTTAAATGTGTTCCTGTTCTTGCTAAACTTCATGATGGAGAAACTAACGCTAACGGTTGTGAACTTATGGATAAACTGATTATTCCTACAAGTTCTCTTGAAAGAGCTAACCTTATTACAATCCCACAAAACATTCTTGACCCGACTGCTGTTGGTCGTTATTGTAATTCTGATGATGCTCTTGTAAGAGCTATTGTTACTGGAAGCTACTTTAATGATGGTAGTACATCTGATATGGCAGCGAGAGAACTTGCTCCGGATTGTTACTTCATTGACTTCCGTATGATTCCTGTCAATGATATTATCGGTGGTTATAAAAAGGATGTTACTCCTGAATGTCCTTTCAAAGTTCCTAAAGAACCTGCTACTGCCGAAGGAAAAGCATCTCCACTTTTGAACTAAGACGTATCTGCTATTAGTTTATATTATGAAGCAACGGTTGGTTATGTTGTTATTCTTCACATCCTCTACGGGCGGTGGAATAAATCAGCTTGGGAAAGTTGCATAATCTGCTGTTGCTTCCACACTTAAAACTATTGATATGGACTTTAAGAAAAAAATTGTTAGAAACAGAGTTATAGACCATGAACTTGATGATGACTATCTACTGATATATAAAGATATTGATAATATTCTTGATGATATTGATTTTGTTACAGAAGACGATAGAGTTCTATGTAGAAGTATTGTTGATTCATTAGAGAAAGAAGCTGCTGCTCAACTCCTTGCAGGACAATGTGTTCAATTACCTTATATTGGAAATATTCGTCGTAGTCCTATTAAAATGGCTATGATAAGTCATTATAAGGAATTTAAAGAGAAACGTTCTGAACTTTCACGAGAAGAATATGTAGCCTACTGTAAGGGCGTGATGAAGAAAGAGAAGATGAAGATACAGAACATGGAGATACATAAACGGAAGATGAACGTGTTCAAAAAGAAGTATCTTAAACTATGGATGGATAAGAGAAAACAGTTTGGTGACGCTTATGCTAATTTATATCTTCTTTGTTATAGAAATTGGACTGTTGTTGAATTTGATTGGGATGTAGAAATCGCTTATCAAGAATCTTATGGTAAAGTTTAATAAACCTATAAAGAATGTTCTTAATTATCCTAATGAAGTTTGGAAACGTATTGAAGAACAAAATGCTTATATATCTAATTATGGTAGAGTTAAAAGTTCTATTACTAATAATATGTTAACTATTCATTGGGATAAAAATGGATATGAATATATAATTCTTTGGAACAAAGATATACAAATTAAATATTTGATACATAGGTTAGTTGCTATTGCTTTTGTAGATAATCCTAACCCTAAAGAGTTTAATGTTGTTAATCATATAAATGAAAATAAAACTGATAATCGTGCTGAAAATTTAGAATGGTGTAACAGTAATTATAATAATACTTATAGTAAGGGTTATAAAATAAAACGTATTGATTTATCAAACGGAAATATATCTGTATTTAATAGTGAAAGAAAAGCTGGTGAAGCTATTGGTAAAAGTGGAACTTTTATTAGAAGAGCTTTATTAAATAATACAGTTTATAATAATTATAAATGGGAAAGGATATGATATGGCAAATAAATTAAGAGTAGATAAACTTTTATATATTGACGAGACTGGTATGCCGCAAGCACCGGACATTAAACAACTTCTTGATAAAGACGTTCAGTTACTTTGGCTTAGAGATAAGACTAAAGATAAAAGTCAATATATTAAAGAAGTTGGTGTTATCTATTATCTTGCAGACCCTAAAGGACCTTGTAAACAAGAGGGACTTAGTGATAATGAAGCTATTAAAAAAGCTATTGAAAACTTTGATTTACCTAAGACTTATCAACCGGATTTACTTGTTTGGAAACTTGCCAAACGTTATTATAATGCGGAAATAACTGTCGCTGGAACTGCTGTTGAAACTCTTCTTAGAAGTATCCATAACGTTGCATTGGCTGCTAATAAGATGAATGAAATACTTACTGATAAACTCAATAACGAAATGAGTATTGAAGAAGCTAATACTGTTATTGGTATTATGGATAATCTTAATAAAAAGACTGCTGAAATTCCAGCACTTATGAAAGCACTTAATGCTGCTAAAGAGAACTTACTTTATGAAGAAGAACAAACTATAGCTCGTGGTGGTAATGCTGTCATGAGTTCAATGATAGAAGAATAAGTTATGTTAGAACTAAGAGATAAACGATATAATGATATACGTCTTGTATTTGATGAGCCTCAACATAAATACACAGATACTTTAGGTAATGGATATATATCCACTACTACAATTCTTCATAACTATCAACCTAAGTTTGATAAGAGCTATTGGTTGAGAAAGAAGTCCAAAGAGTTGGGCATATCAGAGAAGAAGTTGGAACAACAATGGGATACTATTAAAGACGAAGCTTGTGAACGTGGTTCTAATACTCACAATGGTCTTGAAGATGGTATTAAAGGAGGAAGTCAATTTAAGAAAGCTATTCAATATCTTGAAGCTCGTCAAACAGGTGAAATGATTACCGTTGCCGATATACCTACTATTCTTGGTAACTATCGTCTCTTAGATTTATCTGAATTTATTGAACTTACTGAAAATAAGTATCCACAGATATATGAAGTGTTCCAACGTTATACCGATAATGGTTATCAGATATATGCGGAAATTGGAACGTTTCTTATTGACTTTCTTGTTAGTGGTACTATTGACGTTCTTCTTCTTCGAGAAGATAAGTTTGTAATTGGCGATTGGAAAACAAATCGTGGTGGACTTAAATTTGAAGCTGGTTACTTCAAGAAAGATAAAAGTCAAAAGCCGGCTCAAACTACAGATATATGGGTTCCTAAACAAGACTTTCTTCTACCTCCTGTTAATAATCTTCCTAATTGTAATGGAAGTGTTTACAATCTACAACTTAGTATGTATGCTTTTATGGTAGAACTTATTCTTGGTATTCCTTGTATTGGGATGTGGCTTTGTCATATTGATTCTGACTTTGAACTTAATGAATATGGACAACCTAAACGTTTTCCTGATGGTCTCTATCATATTAAAGAGAATCCTAAAGAGAAAACAACATTCCATGTTATGCAGTATCGTAAACAAGAAATTGAACTAATACTTAATGATAGACGTATGCAGCTTGAAGCTGGTGCTGTTAATACACAATTTAAACTTGATTTATAATGAGCTTAAAGAAAATGATTGGAGGGCTGGTCGGAGTATTACTATTAGTATTACTTTGTATTCCGGGAATGATGCAATGTCATTATGAAAGTAATCCTGCTAAACAAATTATATATGTTCCTACTCCTGACACAATGACTATTCAAGAAGTTATTTATCTTAAAGAAGAACTTCGTAGATGTCAAGATAGTCTTAGGATTATTCGTACTGATAGTACAATGAGTAGTGAACTTTTTGTTGCTAAATATAAACTTGAGCGTATTCGTTATTATAATGATATAGCAGCTAAAGGTAATAATATAAAATATTTAAGAGGATGGATAAACAGAGTACTGAACGAGTGATAGTATTCGATGAAAACTATCGTCGACCAAGAAAAGTTATTCGTATTAATATAGCTACTGGTGAACGACAAGAATATGGTAGCGCATATTGGGCTGCTGAATCTATTGTCACTACAAGTACTGAAATACGAGTTACTTGTAATCGTAATGAGGGTCTAAAGAAACCTCAATTTCAAAGAAAAGGTTATTATTTTATTTGGGGAGATTAATAAATTATGGCTGAATTTACTAAAGCATATAAGAAACTTGAAGTTGCAGAAGGAGGTTATGTAAATGACCCTGATGATGCAGGTGGAGAAACCTATAAAGGTGTTTCTCGTAGAGCTAATCCTAATTGGATTGGTTGGATTATATTAGATGATTTAAAGAAACATCATCCTAAGACTTTTGCTTCTATTGCTAAGAAAACTCCACAGCTTGAAAAGGCTGTTCAAGACTTATATAAAAAGAACTATTGGGACTGCTTTAATCTTGATGATTTTAAAAGTCAAGCTATTGCAGAACAATTATTTGATTCTTGTGTGAACACAGGTAAAAGTGCTGCTATTAAAATGGCTCAAAGAGTCGTTAATGTTGAAGTTGATGGTAAATGGTCTTCCAGACTTGAAACCATTCTTAGTGGTCTAAGATGATATGCTAAAATACGGGTTTCTGATAATCATTAATTAACTAATCAATAGAATCATGAAGAAGTTATTAATAGCGTTGTTGTTTATGGCGATAATCAACTTATGCCTACAAGTGGTGATAATTAACAAGATAAGTAGTAGAAGCGAACTTAAATTAACAGATGTAGACAGTGTTATTAATAGAGTTCGGATTGATTCTATTGAGTTAGTTATTACTCAAAAAGATAGTACTATTGTTCATATTAAAAATACTATTAAAGATGAAATTAATGAAGCTAATGCTCTTAGTGATAGCTCTTCTGTTGAGTTGTTCGAGCGGTTGGTGTCAGAGTGATGCTACACATCCCCTACGGGGGGACACAACGAAAGTAATTGTCAGTATCGACTTAATTCGCAAAGCTAATATTAAGTTGATTGAACATAAACATTGTCCTGACATTATTAATGCTAAAGATACTATCATTAGACTTGAGAGACTTAAATATCATACTCTTGATAGTATTTATAATGCTGAACTTGCAAAATGTTATAATAACGTTCAAGTACTTCAAAAACAAGTTAATTCTACCAAACGTAGAAACAAGATATTAGGCGGTGCTACTATTGGTAGTGTCGCCATTGTTGTATTGACACTATTGCTAAAGTAGATGTTATGGCTAAAGAAGAATATCCTTTTAAACAATTTATAGAAGAAGATAAGAGTCGTTATAAGACTGCTACTGAAGCTGGTTACTATGACCCACATAATTATTTTCTTATAGGTGATAGTGGTGGTTTTCTTATGAATATTAGACCGGGTAGATTTGTCCATACAGATAAGTTTACATTTATGGCTGATACTTATGTTCGTGATAATAAATATACTCATTATAAACCTGATAGTATTCCACATAGACAACTTCGTCGTCGTGAATGTGATAGACGTAAGAATGGATTTGATGCTCCTTGTTGGCTTAATGAATATGGTCAGATTGAGAATATTCATATAAGCGGTGATTATTATAACTATCTTAATTATACACGTATGGAACTTACCGATGATAGTACTCTTGTTGTTGGTAAGAACGTTACTACTGCTGAAAAGAAATATGCTTTTCCTCGTTTTATAGATGCTCAATTCTGGGCACATAATGTTCTTGAGTTTGCTAAGAATAATGGTTTTCATCTTATTATTGTTAAGACTCGTCGTGGTGGTTTTTCTTATATGATGGCTGCTCGTGCAAGTAATGCTGTTAACCTTAGAAAACATAAAGTCTTTATTAATGTTGCTGCTGATAAAAAGTATCTTACTAAGAAAGGTGGACTTACTGACTTTGCTGTTGCTAATCTTAAATTCTATGAAGAAAAGACTCCTTTTAAAAGAGGAATATTTAGTCCTACTGTTGAAGACTTTCGTCTTGGATATAGGCTTTCTAATGGAGTTGAAGCTGAAGATAGCTGGCAAAGTTCTCTTATTAGTGTATCTGCAAATAATGACCCTGACTGTGCTATCGGTAAAGATGCTGTTGGTGTCAATGTAGAAGAGCTATCTACCATGCAGAACTTTGATGACTTTATGAAAGTTACTGAACCTGCTATGACTGTTGGTGATATTACTACCGGTATGTTAGTTGCTTGGGGAACTGCTACTGCTACTAATATGCAAATATTTGAACAAAACTTTTATAATCCTCTTGCTTATAATTTTATGCCTTTTGAAAATGTTTGGGATAAAGATGCTCGTGGTGAGATTTGCGGGTTCTTTAAATCATTTGCTTGGGGTATAGAGGGAGTCATAGATGGACAATATGGTGTTGATAAATGGGGTAATAGTGATATTGAAGTAGGTCTTAAACTTGCTGCTCGTGGTCGAGCTAAAAAGAAAAAAGATGCTAAATCTTTCTCTGATTATCTTGGTTATGTTGGACAAAGAGCTTTGTTTCCTGCTGAATCATTTAGTAGTGCAAGTGAAAATATCTTTGTTGGTGAAAGATTTAATCAATGGGAAGAAAGACTTCGTGTTGATAGTAGTTACAAATTCTATGTAGATGGACAACTATTTAGAAATGAAGCTGGTCATGTAACTTTTAAAAGTAATGCTCGTATAAAAGCTGAAGACCCTACTGCTAAAGTTTATGATTGGATTCAAGGTGTTCCTCGTAAAGGTAATGAAGACCCACATGGTTGTGTAAGAGTTTGGTTTGCTCCTGAATATGATGAATACTATGTTAATGATAAACGTATTCGTGAGATTAAACAAGGGACTTATGTTGTGACTTATGACCCTGTTGGTATTGATAAAGATAAAAATGAAATTACTGATAAACATTCTCATAATAGTATTCATGTTTGGGAAATGCCTAATGAACGTAATGGATTTAAACTTAAAGTCTGTGCTGCTTATTATGGTCGTCCTGATAAACTTGAAGAAGCTGATTATATATTTCTAACGTTATGTATATGGTATAATGCTATTGGCACTGGTATTCCGGAAGTCAATCGTGGAGAAACTGTATCTAACTTTAAGAAGTGGAGAATGCTTCGTTATCTTGCTCATGAACCTCTTTATGTTTGGGATGCTAATATAAAAGAAAAGGTTAGTAGTACTTACGGTTATATTATATCCGAAGGAACAAGAAAACTTGACGCTCTACGACTATTTAAAGAGTTTCTTTGGACTCCTATTGGTAAAGATGCTAATGGTGAAACAGTATATATGTTTGAACGTATATATGATTACCAAGCCGTATTGGAGATTAAAAAGTGGAATCCTATGGGTAACTTTGACCGACTATCAGAAATGTTATTGATAGGAATATACTGGAAAAGTATAGATGTTAAGGGTAAGATTGAACTATCAAGTCGTAAAAAACTTGAAGATGCAGATAACCCTAATGATATTATGGAAAGAGAATGGTTTTAATTTAATACAAATATTAATATGTCTGAACATGAAGTTTGGAAACCTTGTGCAAAACATCATAAATATATGTGTAGTAATTTAGGTAATATTGCTAATATAAAAACAGGTTTTCTATTAAAACCTCAAATAAATAGAAAAGGATATTATACTGTTACTTTAAGTGATGTTTATAAACATCCTATAAAATATAATCTTCATAGAATTATAGCTGAAACTTTTATTCCTAATGATAATCCTAATAATAATCATGTTAATCATAAAGATGAAAACAAACTTAATAATAGAATAGATAATCTTGAATGGTGTAATAATAAATACAATCATAATTATGGTACTATTAAAGAACGAATATCTTCTGCTTTATCTTATGGAATAGTATGTCAATGTACAAAAGATAAAACTATTATAAATGAATATTCTTCTGCTAAACAAGCCATTAAAGATAAATTCTATATTAGAAAGATTCTTATTAGGAACATTAATAATAGATTTTATAAAGGTTATTATTGGTATTATAAAAAAGAATTAAATAGTAATTTATGAACTTAGATTATATGAATATAACTTATTTTCCTAAACAGAGAGTAAGTTATGAAGAAAGGCAACAGAGTTCTTGGTATGCTAACTGTTGTGATGGTGTGATTGCTCTTGCGCAATCTATTAGGGATTCAGAAGAGGACGCTGACGTAGATGAAAAGTTTGATATTCTTCATGGTAATATACCGGAAGAATATTATCGTAAAGCTCTCAATCCTTATAATGCTACTCAAGATAAATATAAGCGTTTTCCTGCTACGATGCGTAATTATGATTTAATGGGTGGTGTTATTAGACGTTATGTTAGTGAATATCTTAAGAATCCTCATGACTTTATTGTTGGTGCTAATAATCCTGAAGTGGTTCTTGCTAAAGATGCGAAACTTACGCAAGAATTAATGGAACTTGCTGAACAGGCTATTGCTGCTGAAATTCAAAGAGCTTATCAAGAATTTGTAAATGGTGGTAATGACCCAGCTCAATTTAATCCTGCATCTGAAATAGATGTTGAAGCTTTCATTAAGGAATTTAATGAGAACTATATTGATGATATTACCATTCAAGGACAAAGAATACTTAATGTAATTCGTGACCTTACTGACGATTTGGCTCTTTATATTAGAGCTTATTTTGAATTTGTTTCCTTTGGTCGCTGTTTTACATATACTGAAATTGCTGGAACTAAACTTATCAAACGTGTAGTCAGTGTTCGCGATGCTTATCCTGTACCTAATGATAGCGTTCTCGTTGAAGATTATGATATGTTTGCTGAACGTCGTAAACTTAGTTATCAACAAATCATGGATGAATTTGCTGATTATCTTGACGATGACCAAATTGCTTTCTTAGATACTTATTATGCTCGCGATACTGTTAACGGTGGAAGTGAACGTGCTCTTCTTAACTTTGATAAATATTATTCTTATAATAAAGATGTTTGTTCTAAGTTTACTCCGGAAGAACGTAAGAGATTCCAAGATGACAGACCTATGGCTCGTGACCTTAATAGTGGTCTTTATGATGTATGGCACGTTGTTTGGAGAGGTGAAGTAAAACGTGGTATTCTTCAAACTCAAATTAATGGATTCATTACTGAAACAGTAGTTGATGAGAATTATGTTCTTAATCCTCAAGCTGGTGATATTAGTATTGAATGGGTATGGGAACCGCAGGTTTATGAATCAGTTCGTATTGGTACTCGTAACACAGCTGTTTATCCTTATAAGTACAGACCTATTGCTTATAACCGTAATGGTAAGCTTCCTTATAATGGTCTTATGGAACTTATTCCGGGTTATGGTAGATTCAGTATTGTAGACATTATGTTGCCTTATCAAGTATTTGGTAATATAGTTGCTTATCATAGAGAGATGGCTATTGCTAAGAACAAACTTAATGTTCTTCTTGTTGCTCGTTCTCTTCTTGGTAAAGTTCCAGAAGATACTATCTATAAGATGGCAGCTGATGGTGTACTTTATATTGATGATACTAATGATACTGGTATGGTTAAAGCGGCACAGACTCGTATGTTGAATGCAGATACAAGAGATTATATCACTCAACTTACGAATCTTATTAATGCTAACGAACAGAAAGCTATGTACCAAGTAGATATGACTCCTCAACGTTATGGAGAGATTGCTACATCTGCTGGTAAAGGTACTACCGAAGAAGCTATCATTCGTGGTTCTATGGGTAGTGTAATTATAGAGTTTATGTTTGATATTATGCGAGAGCATGATTATAATAGAGATATTGACTATTCTAAATTAGCTTGGATTGACGGTCTTAATACGTCTTATCGAGATAATAATAATCAGATTCGTTATATGTCTCTTGATGTCAATAGTCATATTCTTGCAGACTATGTTATTAAGTGTAAACTTTCTGCTCGTGAAAAAGATAAACTTGACCAATATCGTGAACTTGCATTTAGTGCTGCTCAAAATGGAGATACAAGAATTGCCGCTGCTGCTATTGAAGGAGATAATTCTGCGGAAATTAAACGTATGCTTGATGAGCTTGCTGAACTTAATCAACAACATGAAGAACAAATGAAGCAAATGGATGCTCAAAATGCAGAGATGCTTCAACAATATGAACTTGATAAGATTGCTGCTAAAGGTGAACAAGATAGACAGACTCTTGAACTCGAAAAGTATCTTGATAGTGAAATAGAAATGATTAAGGCTAATGCTAATATTATGAGCTTTGATAATGGTCTTAGTGAGCAAACTAAAGCTGCTGCTGAACAACGTATGCAAGAAGCATCTAATAATCTTGAACAACAGAAGATAGGTATGGAACGTGAAAAGATGTACCTTGAAGCTAATGCTAAAGATAAAGAAGTTGCTGCTAAGATATATGATAGCAATGTTAAACTTAAAGTTGCGAAAGAAAATAAGAATAGATTTGATAGACCGAAAGCTACTAAATCTAAAAGTAAATAAGTAAATTACGTTTCTGTTGGTGGATGGGCTATTGCTGCTTGTGAAAGTGGTGGTAGCCTTTTTCGTTTATATTGACAAGTCTTTGCATCCTCTACGGGGCGCAGAATCGAGCTGTATGGGCTTTTGCCTTACATTCGATAGATTGTTCACAGTAACTATTTTTGTCGTATGGTGGGCAGCTTATGTAGGTCTACGTGCGTGTCTTGCTAATAGTGAGTTGGAGTACAGGTAGTCCGGCAGTAATTAAATAGATAACAAATTTATCCAGCTCGTAGTCCTTATCGGAAACGTGCTATTATATAAGGTATAAATAAAAATTATATTTGTCATGTAATAACTAATAAACATATAGACGTATGCCTGATTTTGGATATGGAAATGCTGGCGGTGGAGCTGCTGATAATGGCGGTGCTGGCGGACAAGGAACTGATTTGGATACTGGCAGATTAGATAATGCCGGTGCAGGTGGTACAGGTTCTGCTGATGATATTACTATTGCTGCTCCAGATAATAATGGAGATGGTAATAATAACAAAGGTGGAGCAAATGGTACAGGTGATGGAAACGGTGGAAATGGCACTGGAGACAATGGTAATGGTGGTGACGGTAACGGCGATGGTAACGGTGACGTTGAGCTTGTTGAGGGAACTACTATTGAAGTTGGCGAAGATAGCTATACCGTTGACAAAGATGGTAACTTAGTTGATAAAGATGGTAATGTCTTTAAAGAAGCTAAGGATGTTAAAGATTTCATTGCAAGTTTTGAAGTAGATAACGGAGCTAATGAAATTTCTATTGATGCAATTAAGGACACTCTTGGTGTAGACATTGTTGATGAAGATGGAAAGCCTGTTGAATTTGACAATACTCCTGCCGGAGTTGCTGCTTATGTTGAATCTGTTATCGAACAACGCCAAGAAGAGTTTGCTCAGGCTGGTGTTAATCAACTTCTTGAACGTTATCCTATCGTTTCCGATGTGATTAATTACTATGTTGCTAATGGCAATTCTCTTGATGGATTTGGTGAAGTTAAAGACAGAAGTAATATTACGATTGACGAACAGAATATAGCACAACAAGAAGCTATCATTCGTGAAAGTTTTAAAGAGTTCAATAAACGTGGCAATGTAAATGAGTATATTCAATATCTTAAAGATAAGGGTACTCTGTTTACTACTGCTCAAGAAGAACTTCAAGGACTTATTGATGCTGACAATGCGGCTAAAGAAGAAAGAGCACAATTAGCTCGTGAAGCTGCTGCTAAAGAGCAAGAAGAATCCGATAAGTATTGGAACGGTGTCCAAGAAGTTATTAAGAGTCGTAAGATAGCCGGTTATGAGATTCCCGAAACTATTATTATTAATAGAGACGGAAAGAAAATTGCTGCTACTCCTACTGATTTCTTTAACTACGTTTATCAAGTAGACGAACAAGGAAATAGTCGTTATATTAACGAACTTGCTGCTATGACTCCTGAACAAAGACGAGATGATTCACTGCTTCGTGCGTATCTCCGATTCACTGGTGGAACTTATGCTGACTTAGTTAATTTAGCTATTAAAGACCAAGAAGTTAAAAAGCTTCGACTTACAGCTAAAGAAAATAACAAACGTACAGCTCGCATAATTCCTCCGGCTTCCGGTAAACCAAAAGGAAGTAAAACAGATTTTGGTTATAATCAATAACTAAATTTTACTGCGTGTATGTATAAAATGCGTGTTATCAGCACTGGTAATTATGAAGATAGAGGTTATTCTAATGAAGAATCTATCGCATATTTACAGTTGCAAAAACCTGTTGAAATCAACAGTTTTCTAACTTATAATTATGGTCTTGATGATGACCGTTTCCCTCTTAGTTTTATGACAGAGGGACAAGGTGCTGGCGGTGTCGTTGATATTGATACTGTTCAGTGGACTTGGAAGACAATGGGACGTTACAAGTTTACGGACTTTGTTACTTACTTTAATACTGCTGTTACTAAACCGGGTCTTGGTGGAGTTGAATTTGAAGTTCACTTCTCGACTCATTGGTTTATTGAACAACATGGTCTTATTGGACCTGATGGTAAGACTTCTGTTCGTATTCAGAAAGACTTGGGTGAATCGGCTTATGGTTATGGTTACATTCTGAAACTTGATACAGTTAATCCTGAAGCTTTTGTTGACCCTACTCTTCTTGCTAAAGGTAAGTATTGGTCACTGACTGCTCCTACGGTTTCTGAATCATATTCTAAGGGTAACCGTTCTAATACTATGGGACCGGGTAAGATGACAAGTCAACTTGAGTTCTATCGTCATAGTAAAGAGATTGCCGGTAACCTTGCCAATGTTATTACTGAATATGAATTTGAAGGAGCTGGTGGTGGTAAGAGCCGTTTGTGGATTAATGAAGAGATGCGTCAGTTTAATCTTCATATGCGTGTTCTTGGAGAAGAACGTCTGTGGCTTGCACAGTATAACCGTATGGTAGATGGTACTATTACTCTGAAAGACCGCGATAATGGTAAACCTATTCCTCATACTGCCGGTATGCTTGAGATTTGTCGTGAAAGTAACTATGATACTTATGGTGAGTATCTTACTTTGAACAAACTCAAGAGAACTGTTGGTGACGTTCTTGACCGTGATACTGACGAGGGTACAATGAACATCGTGCTCATGGCAGGTAAGGGATTCTTGGAAGACTTCGACGAAGCAATGAAGATGGACGCTAAAGAGAACGGCTTCTTGACTCCGTTGGGTGACAAAGAAATTCAAGGTAGCGGTAGCAATCTTGAATATGGTGCTTACTTCCGTAAATATAAGACTGTTGACGGTCATACAATTACTTGTAAACACTGTTCTTTCTTTGACAAAGGTACTGTTGCCGAAGCTGCAAAACAGAATGGATATATTCATCCAAGAACTGGCTATCCTATGACTTCGCATCAGGCTTGCTTTATTGACTTCTCTTCTTATAAGGGACATCAGAATGTTCGCCAAGTAAGACAGAAAGGTCAGATTTATAAGGCTAAAGTTCTGAAAGGTATGACGGATGTTCCTGCATCTTGGGGTGTATCTGATAGCAACTTTATTTCTACGGAAATTGATATGAGCCGTTTTGAAGTCAAAGGCTCTCGTGGTCTGCAAGTGGACAACTCTACGAAGATGTTCATGTTGGAATGTGTACTTTAATTAATCTCTAAACAATAATTAATATGGATTTTAATACAGCTGGTGCTGGCAAAACTGAAGAAGCTACTAATGCTTTAAAAGCTGGCGGAGAAACAGGGAGTTCCCCCGTAGGAGATGAGAACAAGAAAGAACCGATTAAGACTGCACAACAAGAATCGGATGAAGAACTTGATGCACCTTTCACTTATAATCGTACTGTAAGTATTGCTCTGATTCAGAATTATTCTCTGTATCGTAAAGCAAACGATAAAGTACTTCCTAAGCGGAGAGATTTCATTGGTTCTTCCGTGCGTAGTTCACAAGTACTTGCATCGAATCGTGCAGAGGTTGAAGCTTATTTTCCTCAACTTCTTGGTCTTTCTCCTAACAATGAAAATTTTATTTCTCGTCTTAAACAGTATTTGAATAACATTCAAGTTCGTGTTGATGAACTCGGAGTTACTTTTGATTGTTCTTTCCAATTTAACCATAAGCGGGATTATCTTAAATTTAAGGCGCAAGAAGAAGCTATTGAACTTCAATATAAGAAAGCTAATCGTCAGAATATTCAAGAACTTCGTAAAGCTCTTGATGCTAAGATTATGGCGATTAACAATCTTGAGAGTCAACTTCATGCTTACGGTAGTCCGGTTAATATAGCTGAATATCTGCTTTATCGTCACTGTTTACTTTACAGAGATATTGCGAAAGATACTGCTATTATTAATAGCGACCCTTATGTAAGATTCTACTTCCGTGATGATACGAAAGATAGAGAACGTCAGCAAAAACTTCGTCAAGAGATTAACAATGCTAAACGTAACTATGTTGAAGTTATCGGTAATGACGATATGTTTGATGCAGTTTACATTCAGTATTGTGTTATTGCTGGTTTACCGATTGTTAACTCGATGCTTAACGATAAACTTGAAAAAGAAGTTCAACTTGATAAGTTTAGTACTGCTGAACCTGTTAAGTTTAACAATATTGTTAAGGATAAAGACATTGAGATTAAGTCGTTCATTGAACTGCTTATTTCTCGTGGTGAGTTTGTCCGTTCTAAGTTTAATCAGAACATTACTACGCAGGACGGTGAATTTATCGGTGCTAACATGAAAGAAGCAATAGCTTGGGCTAAAGACCCCGATAACGCTAATGTTATTGCTGCTTTTAAGAACAAATTAAAGTATATCTAATATGACCATAGAGGAGATGCACGTAACGTTCAGAGAACTTGGACAGCAAATGGGTATTCAAACTACTCGTGCTATCTTCTCTGAAAATATTGATATTTGCATTAACTTTGCCATTGACGCTAAAGCTCGTTCCATACTTCGTGAGAATGTTGGAATGAGCTTTTCCGATAAGGTCGCAAGGGATAATGCAAAGGTTAGTCCGATTAACGGTCTATATACTCTTTATACTCATGATAAAGTTAGCGGTGATGCTATAAAAGGAGCTGGAACTAAATATGAACCTTATAACGTTATTCTTGATAGCGATAATGTTTATCTTTATACTGGCTTTGATTGTGCTTACTCTGACAATGATGTAGTACATTGTAGACTTATAGAACGTGAATCTCTTTATGATACGCTTGATGACTTTTGCAATAGACCTACTAAACGGTATCCGGTTGTTGCCGTTAATGGTAATAAAGCAAATCTCGTTGTTGATGTCTATACCGGAACAACTGACAATCCGGCTAAACCTGCTGCTATTATCTATACTTATATTAGGAAGCCCGCTGTGGTTATTCTTGATGAAGAAAATCCTGATAACAGTGTTAATTGTGACCTACCTGAATATCTTCATAAGGACATAGTTACTGATGCTGTTAATTATTATCTTCAAAGTTTAGGTAGTAAACCAAGTTCTGACGGAGGTCAATAACTACTTATTAATCAAAAACATTAAGGCTTTATGAGACAATTTATTTTAGCCGCCAATGCTGCTTATCCTTCTGCTGTTCCTTTGACAGCTGCTGGGCAGGTTGGTATTACGTATTTGGAAAATGGTGTTGAAACTCTTGTGAAAGATGCTGCTACTGCTGCTAAAATCAAGGGACGTGCTAACATTCTTTGGAAGAATCCGAACACGAAATTAGGACAAATTGTTTATCCTATTTTCAAAAAGAACTTTACTTTTACCAAAGGTACTTATACTGCTGCTACTACTTTCGTTGCTGAACTTACAGTTGGCACTCCGGAAGCACATCAGGATTATAGTATCATTGTTGCAAAGAAAGGTTTGAAGTTCAATGAACGGAACAAATGGACGTCTACGGTACATACCGGAGCTAATCCTACTGCAAACGATGTTGCTTCTAAACTTGCTAACCATATTAATGCGAACTCACAGGGAAACGGAGTCAAAGCTGTAGCTGCTGCTGCCAAGATTACCATTACTGCACTTGAAGCTGGAAAAGATTACGAAATCGTTCCTGCTGACGGTCTTATGGGAACAACGGTAACTGTTACTACACAAGGTACTCCGGCTTATGGCGATGCTGCTTATGTTGCTGATTTGGCAAAGAAAGCTGCTGCTGATGCTGGATTTGAATATACCTATAATGACTTCGAGGGACTGTATCCTGCTTATCCTCTTAATCCGCTTGCCCAAGCTGACGAGGCTGATACAGGATTTACAATCTATACTCTCCGCTTTGCTGAACCGCGCGAAATGAAGACTCGTGATGAGGTTGTTCATCAGATTATTCAAATCGCTTATCCTACTGGTTCTGCCGCAATTGCTACTATGGATACAATCCTTGATATTCTTGCTGGCGGTGAAGTACCTGCAAATCCGGGAGCATAATAGGGCTTACATAAGAAAGTTTTAATACTAATCGTAAAAGAGAAGTTACTGATGTTAATGCTAATATTAATATTGGTGACTTCTCTTTTTAGTTTGTCCCAAATGGAATTAATCGAAGAAGCTCTTGCGCAAGGTATTACGCCTGCTATCGTTGTAGCTATATATCTTATTATAACTAAGATTATAGATAATAGAAAAGAAAATGTTCAAATTAAACTTAGTACTGAACTTACTAAGTCTATTAATGCTATAAGTTCTTTTCTTACTGATATTACAAAAAACATTATTGAGAAAGATAAAGATAAATGTAAAGCTGCTATTGAGGATACAATGTTCTCTTCCGGTATGAGACTTATTAATTTTGTGTCTACGACTATTATTAATAATCATATAGAAGCTAATAAAGAGAATGTTATTGCTAATATCCATAATATAGTTAATACAGAGTTTTACTCGGTTTATGCTACATTGTCTTTATATAAAATCAATGGTGTTAAAGCCTCTGACTCTCTTAATAAAGATTGGATGGAAATAATTGAGAAAGATATGTTTGATATTATTTATAATAATAGTCTTAGTAAAGAAGATAAGATACTTACGTTTACTAATAAGATTAATCTCAAGTTCCAATCTTATGTTACTCATATGACCAATGTTATTATTAAATAATCGAATATGGTTAATCTTGATTTTGAGAAAGTAAAACAAACTGTTATTGAAGATGGAGTTAATATTGCTACATTGGAAGATAATGGGTTTGTACTAACTGATGGAATGCTTTGTGATTATCATGTTCTTCTTATCTTATATCACATGAGAAATGTATATTGTGATGATTTGACTGATGAACAAGCTGAAAATGTTAGTGAAATGTATAATCGTTTAATTGTATAAGCATGATTAAAAATGTGGATGGAACTTACATTTATCTTGTAGTTCCTGCTAAATATGAATGTGTCTATACTAAGTTGCTTGTTAAGATGAGTGATTTGGGTGTTGACTTATTGAAAGATTGTGCTTCTACTTGCCGTGGTTTTAATAGACAAGTTCTTAATTGTTGGAATATGTTCCAAGCTGCTTGTTGTGCTTATGAGGCTGGTGAGTATAAGAAAGCTGATTTACTTATTAATTACGTTAATGCTTCTCTTAACTTTGCTTGTACGAATAAACAATCTCCTGCTATTAGCAATTTTAAAGTTAATGTTACAAACCTTAAAGGTAATCAACGTATTGAAGTTAGTCAAGCAACTTTCAGTATTGATAATATAGATTCTGCTAAACCTGATAGTTTATCTGTTTATTATAAGAATACTAATACTCTTATTCAAACTAATAGGCCTTTGACGAGTCCTTTAGATTTTGATGAATCTCAAATGCTTGATGTTGAAGTTGGTAAAACTTATACTTGGTATGCCACTATCGAAGATTCTGATGGTAAAGTATATAAGTCAAATGAATATACTGTTGCTGTTGCAGAAGATGACAAACCAAGTATTAGTAGTTTTGTTCTTAATATACCTACTACCGTTACTGGTGCTCAAACTGTTACTTATGATAAAGCTACATTTGCTATTGGCAATAAGAGTAAAGCAAAACCAAACAGTCTTACAATCTATCAAGTTGAAGCAGGTGGTGATATTGCTCTTCAAGAAAATCTTTCTATTGATAGTCCTGTAACTTTTGCTACTTTGTCAATAGCTATGGCTGAGGGTAAACAATATAAATGGCGTGCTAAGATTGAAGGTAATGACGGTACAAGTTATTATTCTAATATTTATACTGTTAATTGTGTTGCTCCTCCTAAAGAACTTACTATGTATTGGGGACCTGCTACTGTTAATGGTTCAGCTGGTGCTGTTGCATTTAAGTCTAAAACAGCTACTGAACTTATGTCTCTTTCGGGTAGACAATCTAAGAAAATTGTAGGTAGTTTTGCTCAGACATTTACTATTAATCAAACAGAGAATGTACATTGGCTTCTTATACCTGATGGCATGACTCTTGTTCATGCTGAATATGGCGATGCCCTTATATCTACTCTGTGGGATAATGGTACTAAGAAAGGTGCATATAAAGAACCATTCGATGCAGGAGAATATGATGGTATTCATTATATAATGTTTTTCCTGTATAATCCGAGTGGTGGTTTTAAAGAAGATATTCGTATAACTTGTAAAAATGATTAATATATGGATGGTATTAATATAAGTCAACCTATCGTTAATAATGCGGCAGATAGCAAATATAATCTTCTTCCAAATATTGATGCTAAATATGGTCCTTATAGTAGTACCACAGAAGCTCTTATGGCTCTTGCACCAGATGCGAGAGCCATTGGTCTTACTGTCGGTATTAAAACTTCTACTGGTATTGTTGAATACTGGTTTAAGAACGGAATTGGTGACCATTATTTAACTGTTAAAGGTGAAGCTCCTGACCTTAGTAATTATTATACTAAAAAACAAGTAGATGATAAATTTACTTCTACTAATAATAAAGTTACTAAGAACGCAAATGATATACAAGAAGTTAAAGAAACTATTGTCGATATTGAAACAGGTAATAGTTCTCCTTATACTAAAGGTCAAATGCGTAAAATTCGTGTTAAGATAACAGGAGTTCCATCTGGTACTTATGCTGTGGCTATTCCACCTCTTAAATATGATACTGAAAATGTTGTTAGTTTTACAACTGATGATTGTAATACTACTACACTATCAGTTGTATGGGCTGCTATAAATAAACGACCTATTAGTATTCATACTGTTGATGGTGGTGCTGGCAGTTGGATGTATCATGCTAATCAATATCTTGCAGGTGATTTACCTGATGTAGTTTATAAGACATTTGATGACTATCTTACTTATACGACTATGTTTGGTAAAGAACGTCTTAAACAAGGTGTTGCTATTTGGCCCTATGCTGGTAATAAAGATGGTGCTTTTATGGATAGGACTATCGCTGTTGATAAGACTGCGACTAATCAATATAGATTTATGGTTCCTTATCTTGTATGGGAAGATGTAAATCTTATTGCTAAGTATGGTGTAGATTTCTATTATCATAATATTGGAACTGAAAAGTTTGGTACTGATAAAGATATTTACAATGTCATTCAAGGTCTTACAGGCGATATGTATAGAACTAAAGCTATGGCTAATCGTCTTATGAAAGTTATAGCTCGTCCTGATGGTAATAATATATTTATTACAGCAATGGATGATATGCCTCGTATTGATGTTGCTGTTGCAGAAAATACTCCAGCTGTTGATTGTAAGCCTTACGTGGATGATGATTGGTGGCATAAAGTTTGGTCTCGTATTTTTAGTGATGATATTGATGGCAATCTTAAATCGAAACTTACTGCTTTATTTGGAGAAACTAATACTGCAAATAAAACATGGTTTCATTTCTGTTGTCATACTGCTGTTGGTAGTACTTGGGGTGAGTTCCTTAAATATATAAGTCAAACGTATGGAGCTATATCTAATAAGATGTGGTTTGCTACTGTTGGTGAGATATATGAGTATAAGTACATGAAACAATATGCTAAGATTAGTAATATTCAAACCGGTGGTACTACTCTTCAATTTGATGTTGAAATGTCTTTTAAAGAGAACTTTAATTATAAAGATTTGACATTCAAACTTACAGGAGTTAATGTTACCAGTACAAGTGGAATGACTATTGAAGCTTATGATGTTAATGACGAATCATATATTTGTCCTATTCAACAAATAGGAGTTAGAGATAATGTTCTATATTGTCAGATTGGTTGTGAAGATACACTCATTAGTAACATTGAATATTTTGTTAGTAAGTATGAAGAAACTGAAGATACTATTTGGAAAGATGATGCAGAATTAGATATGCCTAAGCTTGATAAAGCTCGTCGTGCTGCTTTCCAAGCTCGTATCAATGCTATCAGTGCTGCTGTTAAAATAACTACTATTACAGCTCAAACTGAAACTCTTCATCTTACTGATGATAGTTCTGCTCAAATTAAATTTACTTGTTTCCCTTTTGACAATACTGAAATGAGTAAACTTAAATATGAGTTTAGTAGTGGACTTAATATTGAAGCGGTTAGTTCTGTTACCGATAATATACTTACTTTAACTTGTACTAATAAGAATACTAATCCAGGTACAGCAAGTGGTACACTTAGAGTTTATGTTGAGAACGGAGCTTCTTCTGATAGTATTCCTGTTGAAGTAGTTATCAATGATATTGCTATAACAAATATGTCTGCTAATAAGAGTAGACTTGATTTAACAGAGATGAATGAGGATACAGTTGAAGTTACTGTTTATCCCTCTAATAATAGTCAAATGGATACTATCTCTGCATCCCTTACGGGGGACTTGCCCAGCAGAATTAACTTGAGTGAAAATACTGTTGGTAATAAGATTACTTATACGATTGCTGGTAAAGAAACAGCTGCTGGAACTTATAACGGTAATCTTGTAATTAGTTCTACTGCTCCATCTGTTAATCCTGTTACAATTCCTGTTGTATTAACTGTTGCTGCTCCTGTTGAGATTAGTAGTTGTACTATTGAATGTGCAGATAGTGTAGAAGTTAATGCTTCTCTTCATGTAAAAGTAACTGCAAGTCCTGCCAATAATACTCGAATGGGTACATTTGGAGATAATACTATTGGAGGTACAGTAACTAATGTAGTTAAAACAAATAATATTCTTGAATATGATATAACGTTTAATTCTGCTGGTTCTAAAACTATTGTTGTTACTGAAACTTTAAGTGGAGGAGAATGGACTAAAGATATTACTGTTACTGAAGCTGCTGGTGCAGATGATGATAAACTTATTTGTATGACTACTGTATCGTTTGCAGATACTGGTTCTTTAACTAAATATGAAGATGCTACTTATGGTGGTTTTTGTAATATTCTTCAAGGAGAAGTTACACAATATGTTCCAGACACTGATACGCTTAAAGCAAAATCTGGTTTACTACTTAGTGGGTTTACAAGAAAACAAGCAGATGTTCAAAATTATGTTGAAGGACTTGGATATGAATATATTAAAATTAGTTCGCCATCCAAGCAAAGTGGAAATTTAAGTTCAATGTTTACAATACCTCCATTATATAGTTATGTAAATAAATATAATGTTGCTGGTGCAAGTGCTTTTAGATTTAATGTTCCTAATGGTAATTATCAAGTTCGTTTTATTAGTTCTACTATTGAAGCGAATGATAGTTATCAAAACGGAGATGTTATTCTTAATGGTACGAGTATTAAATCGCAATTACCAACTGCTCCTTATGTGCAAAAAAATGAGTGGACAGAATGGTTTGATGTAACAGTTACTGACAATGTTATTACTTTACTTATTAGTGTAGAGAAATCTAAGAGAATTGGACTAAACGTTATTGAAATTAAAATAATGAATTAAACTATGAAAGGAATTAATATTTCGCAGCCGATTGTAAATAATGCTGTTGATGAGAATTATAACGCATTACCTAATATAAATGCTATCTATGGACCTTATCCTAATTTAAATGCTGCTATTACTACTATTATGGCTTCTAAAAGAGCTAAAGGTCTTACTGTTGGTATAATGACAGATAATGGAATAGAAGAGTATTGGTTTAAAAATGGTATTACTAATAGTCATCTTGTTCCTAAAAATCAAGGTGGTAGTGGACATAATCTTTTTATTACCAATAATGTAACAGAAGATACTAATACTAATCTTCAAGCTTTATTCCCTACAGCTCAAGTTAAGGACGTTATTGTTGATGCTACACTTGGTGGTGTTTATATATGTTATCGAGCCAATAAATGGGTTAAGCTTAATGGTACTATTCTTACTGATTCTGCTCCTGCTACAACAGAAATTAGAGAAGTTAGAATGTTGTCAATGAAATAATAATATAGGTACAATGGCAGTTAAAGATATTATACCTATTAAATATTGGATTCCCAAGTTGGATTTTACGGTCCGGCTTGGGATTTCCCAGTATTTTAAAGTTATGTACAAGATATATACAGATGATTGGAATAATGATGTTGGGTGGACAGTTCTTAGAGAACAGTATCTTGTTCAACCTGATGGAACAACTTCTGAAAGTGATAAACTTGTACTAAGTAATCTTGTTGAAAATAGAACTTATGTTCTTCGACTTGTAGATAATAGAAGTAAGAATTTTAACTTCAAATTTAAAACAGGTCGTAATGTTGCTCTTGGTGATAGTCCTTATTATAATAAATTGCTAATGCCGGGTCAAATATATGACTGGTTTATACAAAACATGGATGGTAGCGATGCTCCTAATAAAGTTGAAGCCGAATGGTTTTATAGAGCCAATGGTAAAAAAGGAGTAAGTATGGATGTAGATAATTGGGGTAGTCTTATTAGTTATGAACAACAAGCTGGAGATGTTATTAACCCAATGTCTACTTATCTTGACACTGAACAAGTAACTGATAAGTATGGTGTTAGTGCTATGGGCTTTGCTTTTAATAATAAGAATGCTCTTGTTAAGAAATATCTTTCTACTCCTAATCTTCGACTACAAAATGGCAGTTATGTAGCTTGGCACGCTTATTGGACATTTGACCCAAAACAATTTGGTGGAGATGATTCAGGTGGTGGTGGAATTACAGGTCGTGAATTTGGTACTAAGTTTACAGGTTTTATGTTCTTGATTAAAGAATATGATGGTGATGAAAATGATGAACGTACTCTTGTTTGGATTGATGGAGATAAATACTATAATGAATTTGTCTATAATGGTGTAAAACAATATAAGTTTGGTGTTACTGCTGCTGGTAAGTTCTTTGTTGAGTATTCTAAAGGTACTATGGTTGGGGTTAATGAAGATGCTCATCTTGTTCTTGAAGGACCTTATCGTGCTGAAGACGAAAGTGGTTTTATTGTAGAGAAGAATGTATGGTATTTTATTGACTATGGTGGTTTACCTACTGCTGTATATCGTAAAGCTAAAGAAGATGAAACTCCAAATGCAGACCCTGAATTTATCCCAACTGGTGGTGAAGAATTAAGTGCAAAGATAAGACTTGGTACTGCTATTAAGGTTGCTTCTCCACAATTCAAACGTACAACTGATGGAGTTGCTGTATCTATATCTGATATTACAATTCCTTATCAAGAAGAGTATTTGAGTAATCAAATGACTCCTTTGTTGTTTGGTGGTGAAGATACTGACCAAGTTCTTATTTGTAAAATTGCTGGTGGACCTAATGGTAGTTCTGGACCTGTAGCTTTTAATAGTGGTGGTGATTCTGAAACTACTAATCGTTATAGAAGATTTTATAGTAAGATTTGTGATGATAAATTTGCTTCTTATCAGCTTAGATATACAATAACTTTTAGTGGAGGTAATACTCAAACTCTTCTTCAAGAAACTAAATTTACTTCTTCTATTAGTAATGAAAAGATTAGTTTTCTTGTTGACCCTGATATTTTCCAACAAGTTATTATTCCTGCTGGTAATACTATTAGAACTGTAAGACTTGATATTCTTAATTACTTAGGAGTTTCTGTTGCTAATAAGATATTCTCCGGATTTGATAATGTTGGTATTAATGGTACAACTCATTATGATGCTCTTATGAATCCCGAAGAATATGTTCAAGATTCTTTTAAGATTGTATTTGCTGAACAAGACGAACCTGTTAAAGCTCTTGCAGAATATTTCTTTACTAAACATGGTACTTGGGGTGGATATAATGGTGGTACTAATGGACATAATATTTATTTCAATGGTCAAGGTAATCTTGTTATAGAAAATCATGGAGATAAATATACAGGTACTATTAGAGGCGTTTGTAAAGAAGCCGACGTTAAACCATTTACTGGTTATGGAGCAGATGTTGATTATAGTGGAAATAGCTGGGATAGTAGAACTAATAAGAACTTTCTTCGTGTAGGTGCTGCATTGGTTTCTAACCGTTATTTTGGTTATGGTAAAGTCGATGTCATGCTGAAACTTCCTGTTGGTTGTTGGGGAGTTTGTCCTGCTATTTGGCTATTTCATTATATTGAAATTTCTGAATCTGATTATCGTTATAGTCAATATCCATATAATCAAAGAAATGCACAAGGTAGTGCAGACGATGGATATTACAGAGTAGTTAATAATGAAATTGATATTGAGCTTCCATCTCAACTTACTAATGGTACTATTGATAATTGGTCTGTTCTTCCAGATTGTTATTTTGACATGAACATTATTACCGAAGATTTAGTTATCGGTGTTAAAAATGGAAGTGAAGAAGATACTGGTCTTTTCAGATTAACTGATATTACAAAACCAAAACAAAGAGATAGTTGGGTTAAAGTTGGTCCTGTTATTGTTCCTCGTTATGAACCAAGTTTTGCTAATTGTAAATTCAATAATTGGATTGGTGAACGTGAGTCTGGACAAGGTTGGGCTGCTCCTGTTTATGAGGGAGGTAGTATTAAATATACTGCTGAAGAAGTTTATAAAGGTAAAGAAGGAACTAATATTCTAAAAGAAGAATACTGTTCTCAACTACTTAAACTTAGTAATAGTCTTGCTGGTTATGCTGATGATAAATTCCATAAGTGGAGTATTGTTTGGCTTCCTGATAGAACTCTTCTTTATGTTGACGATATATTCATTAGTGAGAATAGAGGTTTTGTTCCATTTAATCAAATGAAACTTACTATTGCTGGTTGGTTTCCTACTATGCCAGTCGCATATAGAGTTACAGAAGATGAAAATGGTGATCAAGTTAAAACAGCTATTGGTGTTACTGACCGTGATGGTATTCATGTTACTCCCGGTTCTGTTATAACAATACTTGATGATACTGCAAATACTTCTATTGGTACTTGGGCTGGAACTCAAGCTAATTGGCAGATTTGTCAAATGGAAGTTCAGTCAGTTGAATATCTTAAATATAATGCTGGTGAAAGTATAGTTCTTAATGGTAAAACATCACATATTACAGAAGAGCCTATGACACTTGGTGAATCATTCCCTGAATCTGGTCTTCGTTATTTTATTACTCCTTAATATATTAAACTAATTAATATGGCTGTTCCAACTTTTTCTGAATATACATATAAGATTAGTTATAAAGCTACTTCGTCTTCTGCTGAAGTTATACTTAGTGAAGAACTTCGTATAATAGAAGCTAAGACTAATATAATTGATGGTAGTGGGGTTTCAGTTGAAGCCCCTAATCCCAATTATGATTATTTTATGACTGCTCTTGTTTGTAAAGTTACTCCTCAAAAGAATACTACGCTTATTATTAAACGTAATGCTATTCGTGATGGAGAATCTATTATTGCAGAAGAGCAAACAATTTATAGTGGTAACTTTGATTTTCTTGATTATGATAGACGAATGGGTATATTATTTCAAGATACAGAAGTTGGTCAAAGTACTAAATATAAAATACTTGCTCAAATTCTTAACGTTAATGATATGGAACGAATACCCTGTAAATATGTCTTTACAGGTGTAGAATTTACTAATAATCCTAATATTGCTCAACATATAGACATAGCATATAGAGCAGCTGATGCTACTGATTTTATTCCGCTCGGTACTGATATTACAGTTCCGAGCAGTGGTGTTTTAGATGGTATTGAACTTGGCGAATTACCTGATGATAAAGATTATGTTATTAAGATATACCATAGAGAAACAGAAACAGAGAAGTTGTTCCAATTCAGAACAAATATCGTTCCTACGATTGGTAGCAATCCAATTATAGGAAAGATAGAATGGAATGGACGTATAATGCTTCTTGATGCTCCAAATGTCAAATCTCGAATGTATCCAAGCGCAGACGCGGTAGACTGGATGTTTCCTATGGATTATTCTACAAAGTCATTTACTAATATATTATCTTCTCTATTAACAAGTGACCCTAAAGAAGATTATCATTTTACTATTGCTACTGATGCTTATAATCAAGATGTAACTTATGTTGGTTGTAAAATTAGTAATGATAATCGAATTACTTTGCCGTGGAATTATACTAATGATAAACTTGAAGATAATGGAGAGTCTCATAATATAAGATATAAAGACTTATTTGGAGATACTGCTGACCCTAAAGTTAGAAGAGCTATATTCTTTAGGTTTATGATTCAAGAAACAAAAGTTAATACTATTATTCAACCATACATGGTGAACCTACTTGGTTTTACACAATTAGGTGCTAATCGTTTTATAGGTATTAAATATACTAATGATGGTCCTAAATTTCATGTTTTTGGTACAGATTATGACTTTCCTGATGGTACTCAACTATTTTCCAATCATTGGTATGGTATGGTTATGGTTTGTAAATCTGATACTATTCTTTATGCTAATATATTTGATAAAGATAATTATAAAACTATTGATATAGTTCCTGGACATGGTGTTAAAGTTGGTGATATTAATAGTATGGATTTACTTAATCCTGCTTATAAACAAGATGTACAAGTTGAATTGACTTATAGTACTGAAAATGTTGCCGACGAAACTAATATGGGTCTATATATTGAATGGGCTATTTATAAATGGGATACAGCAAGTGAAGATAATTCTATTATTCGTACAGGTAAAAGTAGTTATCGTACTATTAAGAATAATGTAACTAATGGTAAATTTACAGTTACAGTTCCTAATACTGATGGATATGGAATTAAATTATCTTATGGTGTTGCATTTGTCAATAGAGTTAGTACTGGTAGTGGTACTGTCACTATTAACAACTTTGTATGTGGTACTGTAAGTATAATGCAAGATTATCTTAGTGAACCTCCTATTATTGATACTGATTGTTATAGATGGATTCAAGCTCAAAATCCTATATTTGCATGGGCTAAGACAAGTTCAGTTGTTCCAGATTCTCCTATGGGGGGCATACTTGTTCAGAATATGCTTCTTCCTGACAATATAGGTGATAGTGCTTCTATGAGCTTTGGTAGTTATGATTGGAATAATACTTTCATTATTAATGATTTTGGTCTTTCTACAAGAACAATTGAAGGTAATGATAGCTGGAAAGACCCATATCAATATATTGATTATGATGTAGTTGAAATGCTTGCTACAGGATATAAGAAAATGCCGGTTCTTAAAGTAAATGATGATATTACTATTCCTACTACTAATATGACGGAAATGAAAGACGACAATGTTCGATTCTTACTATCTGGACTCCCCGTAGGAGAAGTGGATATAAATGTTGTCTCCGATACTGATGTTCTTAGTACTACACATCGTACTATTAAATCTATAAAACTTACTAAAGCTGAAGCTGATTATGATATAGATTTTGAAAATGATTTTGATAATGCTATTGTAGAGTTTAAGAAACGTTATTATGCTAAGCAAAAACGTTGGGGTGGCAACATGGGTGGTGGTACTCATGGTTCTCTGATTTATTTTAATAGTAAAGATAAGTGTCTTATACTTGAACAACATGGAGATAAATATAACTATCGCGTGCCTGCTGTTGCCCCTGCTGGTTCAGAGGGTTATGGATTACCTGTTGATATTATAGAATGTCCAAGTTCTTTTGAGTATCCTCTACAACAACGTTGTACTCGTGTTGGTGGTCTTGTTCAATCAGTTGATTATCATCCTTATGGTATGTTTGATTGTTGGTTTCAAGTACCAAAAGGAATGACAGGTCTTGCTATTTGTCTTTGGTATTTTCATTATCAAGAGATTTATGATTATGATGCTACTTTTAAGTTTTGGACAGAAACTGGAGTTAATGGTTATAATTATAAAGATTGTGTTAAGACTGGTTATGGTGCTACATGGGTAGTTATTAATAATGAAATTGATATGGAGCTTGGGTCAGAGAATACTCCTTATCGTACTTCTGTTAATCCTAATAATGACCAAAGTATTTATTGGTTTGTTCCTGGACTTAGTATGCGTCAAGCTATTGGTTGTACTCAAACAGGAGAAAATTATGGTACTTGGATACTTGATTGGGAAGCGTCTAAAGTTACTATTGAAGCTGTGACAAGTACTGACCCTAAACAACCCGAATCTTATGTTAGAAGTGATAATCTTGTTTGGGTTAAAATTAGTAATACTATTGATGAAGTCAATTATGGAGCTAATACTCGTTCTTGTCGTTTTAATAATTGGATGGCTGAACAATGGAACGACGGTTGTGGAATTTATGGTGACCCAAGTGGTTCTCAACTTGGAAAGAGTGAGCTTACTGTTAATAATAGAACTCCATTAGGAGAACTTGTTTATGGTGGACTTGATGAAACGCTTAAATATGTAGAACATTATTATGATGATGGTGAATATCATAAGTGGTCTATTGATTGGACTAAAGACTATACTCGACTACTTATTGATGATGATGTTGTTGCTATATGTAAAGCGTTTGTTCCTTTTAATCCTATGACTATGCTTATTGGTTGTTGGTTTCCAAGTGCTAATGTTTATGATAAAGCTGCTATTCTTGGTGAATGGGGAACTTGGTCTGGTGTTCATGCTAATTGGGAAGTTGGTCTTATGAAAGTTAAGCATATTAAATTCTCGGCTTATACAGAAGAAGAAGTTCCTACTACTAATATGAGATATGATTGTGAAACTTATGCCGAAGATGGTCTAAAAGAAATATTATAAGTTATGGATAGATGTCTTAAAGATAAAGCTCATTTTATTATTGCCCAAACTATATGGAATAATAAAAATGGTAAAGCTGTTTTCGCTGAACAAGTCTTTGATAGATGTCAAAGAAAGTTTCAAGACGAAATTAACAGAGAGCTTTATAAACTAATTGAAGAAGGAGGTGGAGGTTCAGCTGGCAAAGATGGTAAGACTCCGGTTTTAAAAGCCGGAGAAATTACATCTCTTCCTTATGGTTCTGAACCTACTTTCAAATTAGTTTATGAAGGAAATAATCATGAGGGTAATCCTGTCTATCGTATGGACTTACGAATACCTCAAGGTAAACCCGGAGAAGATGGTGATGATGGTGATGATGGCATTAGCCCAACTCTTCGTTTAACAGAACAAGGTATTGAAGTAAGTTATGACAAAGGTAATACTTGGAATTTACTTATTCCTATTAGTGAATTTCATGTTACTAATAATATTACTAATGAATATATCAATAATCCTGATGAAGAAGATATAACTGTTGTTGATGATAAACTCAAATTTAAAGATAAAGAATATAATCTTAGTGAATTTAGTGGTCTTGGTAGAGTTTATCTTCGTAAAAATATTGTAAATGGTAAGAATGTTCTTGATTATAATGCATTTAATAGTTCAAGTACTATTTATCATATTCAATATGATTATGATTTAGATGGAAGAACTGTTGTAGTTCCTAATAATTGTGTTCTTTTATTTGAGGGTGGTAGTTTATCTAATGGTACTATTGTAGGAAATGATACAGTTATAAATGCTCAACTTATTAAAATATTTAATGAGGATATTTCTTTAGATGGTACTTGGAAAATAAATGGTATTTATCCTGAATGGTATGGTGCTACTCCTTATAAAAAAGATGTTATTAATAATAGTACTGCTTTTATAACTTTAAAAGAAAATCTTATTGATTCTAATGATGCTTTCGATAAAGTTAAAGAAGTATTAGTTAATACTAATATTCATACAATTATATTAAGTGCATTATATTATGTAACTAAAGAAATAGATATTAATGTAGTTGCACATTATACTAATGGTACTAATATTATAGGAAATGGTACTGATACTGGATTAATAGCTTTTATTAATAATACTTCTGCGTCTGTATTATCTATTAATAAAAATAATAATACTATTTCTCAATATGATTATTTATCTAATTTTGCTATATACATAACTAAAGATTCTCAATTAGATAGTGCTATTCTGTTATATGAAATAATTAGAAGTACTTGTGTTGATGTAAAAGTTTATGGTGGATTTGCTAAATTTGAAAAAGGTATTTATCATTTACATAGCGTAGTTAATAATAATATTTTTCTTAATGTTTTTGAAAGATGTGTTGGTGTTAATTCTACTAAAGGTGGTGGAATACATTATTCACACGAAACTTATCAACCAACATTACAAAGTATTCAGAATTGTATTTTTCAACAATTAGCTGGTGCAGCTATTGAAGCAGAACCTACTCCTATTACAGGTGGAGGTTTTGGAGGTATTATACAAGGAAATGAATTAGAAGGTAATATTAAAGGAGCAATTGCTCTTAGTGGTATTCATAATCTTTCAGTAAGAAACAATTATTTTGAATGTGCTGATTATAATCAACTTATTAATTATTTTGATAATGTTCCTCCTGCTGTATTTACTTTTGGTATAATTCAAGGAGCTACCGGAGCTAATTATATAACTAATGTATCAAACTTAGAAATTAGTAATAATCAAATTGGTGCACCTGCCGGTAGTATAGATTATGCTATAATTATATGTTCTACTCAATCTGGAGGACGAACTCGAAATGTAAATATTAGTAATAATATTATTAATACTTCTACTGCTAAAAATGTTGGTCCAAAATATATTACTAAAGTACAACATTGTTCAGGAATAAATATTAATGATAATTTATTTAGTATTAATTATGATGATGTAAATGCTAATTTTCCTATAGACCTTAATGATACTTCTTCTAATGGAATTAATTATTCTTATCAAAGTACTAAAACTTCTTTTAGTTCTGCTTATAAATATGGATATCAAACTAACATAGGTATTCTTAGAACTAATGGTTTTAATACTGAAACTAATTATCCTTATTTAACTCCTAATAAATCAGGAATTACTGTTACATTAAGTAGTGGCGATTTTATACTATTAGAATCTAATAATACTATATATAAAGTATTAAAAGGTGGTAGATTACATTATCATACAAGTGCTAAATTTACTCAAGGTAGCAATGTAGTTGTTTGTTCTATTAGTATTTGGGATTGGAAAATTGGAGATGTAGTAAATTCTGATTATATAAATAATGGTACTGCTACTATTACTGCTATTGATGGCAATAATTTTACTTTATCTGAAAACGCTACTGTTACTATTGATGATTGGTTGACTGATGCAATAGTTTTACCTTATGAATTATCTTCTGTTATAAGAACAAGTGGAACTACATCTCAACGACCTAATTATAGATATACTAAGATACCTAACGGTTTTAAATATTTTGATACTTCTTTAGGTAAACCTACTTGGTGGAATGGTAGTACTTGGGTTACTTATCCTGAATCTGGAGGAGGAGGTGGAGCTGATGGCAAGACTCCTGTTATGCAGATAGGTAATGTTACAACTGTTGATGCCGGTGGAGCTGCTACTGCAAATGTTCGTCAAGATGGTACAGATGTTAGTGGCAATCCTATTTATAAAATTGATTTTGGTATTCCACGTGGAGCTGATGGAGATGACGGGTATGACGGTAAAACTCCTGTATTTGAAACAGGAACTATTACTACTCTTGAACCTGACCAACTTGCAACTTGTACTATAACTAAAACAGGAGATGATCCACAAGGTAATCCTATTTATAGAGTAGATGTTGGAATACCAAAAGGAGATACAGGCGCGCCTGGAGATACTCCATCATTAGATGGCTATGCTACTGAAGAATGGGTAACTACTCAAATAACTAATACTGTTGGAATAATCAATGCTTCTTTAGATAATATAAATGGAGAGATTGTATAATGGGAACTACTATTGATAAACTTAATAAAGTTCTTCAAACAAAGGCGGCTATTAAGGCTGCCATTGAAGCTAAAGGTGTTACAGTTGGTGATGCTAAATTTGCTGATTATCCAAGTAAGATTCAAGCTATTAGTGGTGGCGGTGGAACTCCTGAACTTGAAAGTTATGAAGACATTCTTACGAGAATGAAAACTTTGCTTAATAATGCCCTTGCTCAATATACTGATTATAAAGCTGGTAATATATTTGCTTTTAGAGAATATTCTTGGATTAAAAGTTTATATCGTTGGTCTAATAATATTGGTAATAAAGCTTGGCTTATAGGTAGTACTTTATATACTTATGAAAATGGCGATACTGTATTTGATTTACCGCTTAGTGCTTTTAATGATTTAGATTATATTGATTCTGAAGGATATAACTATAAATATGTTATAGTTCTTTTTCATAATGATTACAATACTAATGATGATAATTATCATTGCTTTTATGAATTTCCTATGGTAGACTTGGATGGTACTAAGACCAGTAATAATGGAAATATGAATTTATTTAGATTTGTTGCTTGTAAAAATACTACTATGTGTTTTAAATATTATGATACTCCAGATTTAGTTGCTCTTGATGCTACTGATTCTGTTCCTATTACAAATACTGTTACAGGATATATTTGGAGAGGTAGTTCTTGTGAATTTCTTAAAGGAGGAGATTTTAGTAATTTTACTGGTAAATTTGATTTTAGTTATATTACTTTTGTTAAGAATGTTAGTAACATTTCTCAATTTCAAATTCAAGCTTATAGACAAGAACATTCTGTTGAAACTTTGATTGCTATTCTTGATGGTCTTATTGATACAACTGCTTCTCCTAAAAGTCAAGGAGTTGGTAATTCGTTTAATCTTAGAAAACTTCAAGCAAGTGAAGCTGGCTTAGCTGCTATTGCTCGTGCTGAAGCTAAAGGTTGGACTATTACTTCAAATGTTTAATTTAAAAATAATTTTAGATATGGATTATATAGATATTGTAATTAAGCAAATTATTAATAATTTTGATTTCGCTTATGTATTCATAGTGAACGTCCTTACCTACATACTGATTAAAGTAGTAGATTATTTTAATGGTGATGCTAAAGTTCCTACATGGTTAAAACGCACAATTCTTCTTGTGTCTATCGTAGTAGTTACTGCTATCTATCTTGCTCTTGATTATGATAATAAGATTGTACTACTTAATTCTGCTATTCTTGCTCCTATATTTTGGAGTTGGATTCTACGTCCTATCTTTATGAAGTTTGGTATAGGATACAAACAAGTGGACGAGTGTATGAAATAACAAATGTTTAACCAACTAAAACTCCTAAAGCTATGGCAAAAGGAAGACCGACCAAAGGAAATGGTAGTTCTGGTCCTAAAAGACCTACCAAAACTAAATGATGAAGAAAGCCTTCGTACTATTAGTTAAATACATACCCGTCATACAAATGGCGGGTATGCTCGTTAATAACACATTGTACAAGTTCGATATGCTACCAAGAATTGGTTATCTATTAGACTTTGTACTTGGAAATTCATTATTGTATTTTGCTCTCATTTATATTTGTAGTATTACATTTGGATTTTGTCGCTGGCATAGAATTATTATAGCTGCGAATCTTATCAATCTATGTTTTGCTAATATTAATATACATTTTGCTGTGCCTATTACAGATATGGAACTACTTTGTAGTTATTATGTTATAGCCGGTATATTTATAATTATTGCAGCAAGGAGTCATGTTAAAGATATTCAAAATGATAAACGTAAAGATAAGAATACTTAGAGGATTACTTGAAGAAGCTATAAACAATATAGATACTGGAAATAGTAATCATACTGAGGAAGAACTAAGTGAAATTATAGATGACCTTACTAAGCTTAATAGAGGTATCAAAAGAATAAGTAAAACTTATGCTTGTGAAAAGATTCATTTCAAAGAGATTTAAAGAGGTGTTCATACTAAAGGTGAAGCGGTAGTACGTTGAGATAACGTGCTGCCGCTTTCTTTGTTTTAACCAACTATAAAATTTTGGTAAACACTTGGAAGTTAATTTTAAAAAGGTATATTTGTAAGAGTAGATGGAGTTGCTAATCTTCTTACAAGTAATACTGCTAATTATGTCATCTATTAATCAATTAATTTCAGAGATTGCTCATGCTGTTGGGCAACCTAATAATGTTCCTCTACGTAGGAATATTAAATATGCTATTCTTCATACTCGTAATGAACTTATCAGACGTAGTTTTGAGAATAATAGATATGTTGATAAAGGACTTCAACAAAGAGTTAAGTTGAGTCTTATTGATGTTCCCGATGGGGATTTTCATAATAGTGCTGAATATATGATTAAGCCAATTAAACGAACAGCTCAGAAAGTTCCACGTCCTGTTAGACTTACGAATAATCTGCCATTCCAAAGTGTTCGTACTGCTGGTTATGATAATCATGAACTTCCTTTTGCTAAAGAAGCAAGTGCTAAGTTTTATACTCATTTAGTTGGTATGTGTAATCTTCCTTGTTGGGATTATATCAATGAGTATATTTATTTCTTTACTAAAGATAATACTGCTGTTTGGTTTAAGACTGTTAATGCTATTGTTGTGGAATCTGTATTTGAAACTCCACATCTTATTGAAATAGAAACTCATGAGAGTAAGAAAGATACTTCCGGTTATAATATTGATACAGACGATATGTTTGATGATGATGAGTTCTTATTGCCGGAGGATATGGTTGGTGCTATTAAGGATATTATCTTTAAACGTAATCTTCTTCAAGTACCAAGAGAGACTAATGAAGTTCCTACTGATAATTTACTAAATAGATAATCTCTTATGGTTCCAGATATTGAAATAAAGCATTATTATAAAAAGTATCTCGAAGATGCTAATAGTGATATTAAGAAGTTTCAAGAAGAATATGATACAGCTGTTAAAGTCAAAGGTAATATCAGAGAATTTATTACTGAACGTCTTGGTTTTATATCTAAGAATATTGGTATTTCGATGTCAGATTATAAGACAGAATGGGTAATAGGTCAATATAATCCTGATGAAACTCTTCTTAATAAAGTTTATTCTAAACTTGAAGTTTATCAAGAAGGACAAGAACGAATAGTACTTCTACAAATCATTAAGTATTGTAATCTTCTTAAGAAATGTAGAGCTATTAATACAGCTATTAAACTTGCAGAGAAACGTTCTAAACTTAAGTTCTCTAAATATCGTGATTATGTTGCTAAGTTTTATCAGTATGGTGTACAGAAATGTTGCTTAGAGGGATATGCTTATCAATATGGTTATGGTCTTGGAGATTTAATGATAAACCGTTGGAAGTATAGTGACGAAGATAAGATTAAGAAAAACTTTATTGATTATAAAGCTACTAATGAAGCTAAAGCTAAGTTAATTGCCGAAGGAAAAACTCCATATAGTAAGAAGATGGCTGAGGTATATAAACTTAGAGGTATTAAATATGATGGCGTTCCTTATATTGTTTATAAGAAAACTCCTACATTTTATGATATTTGTGTTGTTAATAATAGATATGTAGCTCGTCAGAATATTCAATTTGAACATACTGAATATATTCATAAAGAACTTCGTGGTAAGAGTTATGAAGAGATTGCCAGTCAATGTCCAACTCGTGATTCAGTTCTTAATCTTAGATTAGATATTCGTGCTAAACTTGTGATATATAACATTGTTGATAAAACTGCTTATTTAAAATATATTAGAAATGTTGAACAATGTAAATACAAGCGTGGAGCGCATAATAGCCAAAATAGACAACGATTTTAATCCTGATGGTAGTGACTGGATTCCTCGTGTTATTGCTTGGACTATTGATGCAATGAGTCAGCTTGATGTCCTTAGGTATGTTCCTAAGAGACGTAAACTTGCTGTTACTAATCGTATAGCTCGTAGTTATTGTCCGCTTAGTGACAGAGAACTTAAAGTATATGATAGTAATGGTTGTGAGATTAAACGGCTTACAGGTGGGAGTAAGGATTGTTCCTGCACATCCTCTACGGGGGGTCGCCCATCTGGTCAAGGGTATTATAATAAACCTACTGATAGAGATAATCCTGATTGTGTTGTTTATCCTCCTTGTGATTGCGGAGCGTCCGATAGAGTATCAGTTGTAGATACAGGTTATACTGGTAAAGAAACTTATGGTTCTGTTGCAATTCATACTAATAGTGATGTACCTGCTTATCAACATATTGTACATGAGGAGATTTATTCTACCCCCCGTAAGGGGAGTGAAGATAGAAATTATGTCCTTATCTGTGGGGATACTATTGAGCTTAATTATGATGCTAATTGTATAGAGATTGAATCTCTTGAAGTTGAAACTGAATATAGTGATTATTATAAGTGTGATGTACCTGTTATACCTAACAATGGTATTCTTATTGAAGCTATTGGTTTTTATTGTATGTATAAGATGTTATGTCGTGGTATGAAGCATCCGGTATTTAATCTTAATGCAAGTCAGTATGGTACTAATCCTTATTATCAGTGGATGCAACTTAAAGATAAAGCAAGAGCCGGAGTGATTGTTGATATGCAGAAACAAACAGGTAATGATGATAATAATGCTTGGAGAAGTTATTTCTATAATTATACTTTTCCTAAACGTTGAGATACTATGAATGATAATGCAGAACTTATCAAAGTAGTAAACGGGCTGTATGTTTTCACTATCCGGTGTGTACCCGTAAATGACGTCCGTAGACCTAATTTTTTTGATCTGTATTCAGAGATATTTTTCATATCAATGAACTAATCAAGTCAAATAGAGATAATGGCTGTGCGGGCTTTAAAATAAGTCAATCTATATGGAAATTAATAAAAGACTTGACACAGACAACGATATAGAGTTTCTTGAAAGTGGAACTCTTGCTCATGCGAGTAATATCGTTGTTAATACTGATAATGGTGGTATTCAGAATGAAAATGCCATTGAAGAATTTGTTGCTCTTCCAGATGGAGAATTAATTGTTGGTCATATTGCTTGTTCTAATGAATTTATTCTTTTTACGAATAAGAATAGGATTATTAGATATAATGAGAAAGAGGGAACTCAAAAAGAAGTTGTAACCAATTGGACTTGGGGTGGTGGTCGAGTATTTGGAGACTATACTTACAATGTCAATAATGAACTTATTGTTGCTATTAGTGAACATAATCCTATTGGAAGAGTTCCTCTTAAAAGTATTAATCTTGATGAACCAAATTATGATAATTTTGGAGATGAAAGTAAATATACTTTGAATCCTCCTATTCCTAATTATAATCTTAGAGCTTATAATCTTGTTAATGGTTCTGGACTTATATATAATGGAACTTATGCTCTTTTTATTAGGTTTTTTAATAATGAATATGATTATACTCATTGGTTTAAATTAGGTGCTCCCATTATAGTCTATAATAAAGTTGCTGTTAAAGAGCTTGAAAACTCTTGGTATGTAGCATATAAAAATAGTGATAATACTAATTATATGGCTAATGTTATTCTTAAAGATGAATATTCCTCTACTTCTGAAAAGAACTCTAAGACTATTCAACTTGTTATTGATATATTTGATAAGACCAATACTTATAAGTACTATCAGATTGGATATGTACTTACTACTGTTAAACATGAAACTATTGCTATTGTTGAGGGCAAGACAGATATAGGTAATAATATCTATAATCTTACTAATAAACAAGATGATAAATATACTATTAGTATAGACGAAATGACGTCTACTTTCTTTAATCTTTATAATGTCAATACTCTATGTAATTATCAAAATAGACTTTATGTAGCTGACTATATAGAGGAAAATGCTAATAGTGTAGTAGACCAAATTGATACAAGTGGTATAGAAGTTAGTTTTGTTAAACAAGCAAGTATTGATGATTTTGTATATTTCTTTAGTCGTAGTCGTAGTGCTGAAGAAGAAAATAAAGTTGAAGATGCTGAATTTGAAGAATTAACTGAACCATTTTCTGCAAAGATAAATGCTGCTAATCTTCCTATTAATGGTATAACTGGAAGAACTAATACTATTGAATATGTTTGGAATAATCCTGATAGAAAACCTGTTAATTCAGATTTTGAATTAGACAAAGAATATAAATGTTATATCCAAGCTCTTAGTAATTCTACTAAAGTATATATGACAGATTGTCAAGTATATGAAGTTGGAATTTATAATAGAACTCAAATTGATGCTAATACTATTGGTGTTGATTTAGATTATTGTATCCTTATTCCTATTAAGGCGTATTATAAAGCTCGTGGTATTCTTAAAGATGATACTGCGTTTCTTCGTTTTACTCCTTATAATGATGAGGATACACAATTGTTTTATGGAAATATTGATAATATCTATATAGCTTTTCGTAAAGCTGATGTTGGACGATATGCTGAAAGTAATTATTCAGAAGCTATATATGCTTATCGTGGAGTTATTATTAATATTCCAGATTTTGATAATAGAAAGAATACAGAGATAATTTTTGATTTTAATGATGTTGACCCTACTGTATATAGTGAACGTGTAAATATATGGCAATATCGTACTTCAAGTGTTAAACTTGATAATGGTTATACCGCTGGTCAATATATTAATGTTTATAATATTGCTTATAATGACCGTATTCTAATTAATAGTTATGTTGCTTCTCCTGATAGAAAATGGGCTATTACTGAAAATGTATATAATTTCTTTATTCATTATGTTTATCCCAATGGTTCTTATACAGATGGTATTAGAATAAATAATAATGTCAAAGTTAATTATAATATTAATCTCGGTAAGAAAGCAGATGGTAGTTATGTATATTATACAATTACTAACGATACTACTATTGAAGATTGTAAAACCTATTCTAAAAATAATGGTGTTACAGATACTACTAATGCTCATGCTGTTACTAAAATATTTACTGATGATATTCAAGATATATATTTTATTAATGTATTTCCTGATTCATATAGTTCTAATAATACAACTCCATATCGTAACAATAGAGGAGAAACATTCTTTAGACCAGTTTCAAGTGTAAATAATGGAACAGATATAGCTTATGGATATTTTAGATTCTCTAACATACCAATGTATAAAGACTTTGTAGGATACTTTATAAGCTATGAAGAAACAGAGCCTATTCTTTGTGCTCGTGCTATTGTTGGTTCTATAGATACTAATATTAGTGTTATATCAAGAAGTGGTTCTGCTTATTTCCAAGACTTTGTAACTGTTGGGGCAAATGCTTTTAATTTTATAAAACTTGGTGCTCCATTTACTTATACTGTTGGATATAATAAAGAAGTTGGATTATATGGTACTAATTATTATGGAGGTTATTATCTTAGTAATAGTCCATGGGATGATAGTTATGATGCTCAATATGATGGACTTTATGCTGTTGTAAATAAAAATATTCAGAATCCCGGAGAAGTATATAATGGTTCGCCTGCCCGTATTAACTTTACTCTTAATAGAGATACAAACTTTACTCCTGTAAAAGGTATTGATATTAATAATCGTATTACAACATACACTTATAAACGTATGGGACTTCTATATAATTATACTAATGAAATATATACTAATACTAATAAGAAACTTATAAGTCTTGGTTATATTGCTTATGATGAATATATAGAGAATAAACCCGGAGGTTATACTTATGGTTCGTCTTCGAGTATTAAATATGATTATGATTATTATGTTTATACTGATAAATATGAAATTCAAGATTCAAATGGTACTACAAGAAGAAACTTTAAATATGAATTAGTTACTATACCATTATGTGGTCTTATGTTAACTGATGGAAGTCCTTATCCTTTGCGTGGAGATAATGGTCAATATTATTATCCTAATCTTCCTACAGAAAATTGGCCTGCTAATAACTTCTTTCATATGTATGGTTTTCATATTATTAAAATTGGTTTTCCTTTTGTCTCTCGTTATATGTATCATTGTAGAACTCTTAAGACAGAACCTGTAACAAGAGCATTTACATATTATCATACAGATGGTAGTGGAAATACTAATTGGAGTAAAAACTTTACTAATAAAAATATTGTACCAGATAAAGTTGATAATCTATTTGAACTTAATAGTGCTTATTATGATTATACTGATAAAGTTCTAACTTCATTTAATAAAGATGTTTATTCTAACTATGTTACTAATTATAAGAAAACGATTCGTCGTAGTGATGTAATTAGTGATGAAAATGTAGAGAATAATTGGAGAACATTTAGAGCTGAAGAATATAAAGTTATTGCTGAAAACAAAGGTAATATTGTTAATGTTGTTGGTATTGGTAGTTATCTTATTGCTCATTGTGAACATTCAATGTTTATATTTAACAGAGATAGTTCGATGAAAACAGAGAATAAAGATGTACAACTTGTTATACCTGATGCTTTTGGTATTGATTATGTTGAAGTGTTTACAAGTAATAAAGGTTATGCTGGTATTCAGAAACATGGTCAATTTATTTGTAGTAATTATGGTTATATCTTTTATGATAACGATGCTCGAAAATTATATCGTTATGATGAGAATAATCTTGAAGATATAACTGCTGGATTTAAGAATCTTCTTACAAAAGAAGTTACTGATATAAACTTTGCTATTGATGAAAAGAACGTTAGACTTCTTTGTCTTGGTAAAGTTAAGTCCGGTGACACAGAACAAATGTTTGCTATATCTTATAGTTTTCTTCATAAGGCTTGGATAAGTACTCATACTTATTGGTATGACTATTTGTTTAATACTAAAGATAATGTTTATTTTGCTAATGAATCCACAATAGACAAATTCAATTTTGCTAAATTCAATAACTATATTAATCTTATTGATAATACATCTAATTACTTTAATGGTGAGTTTAAAACTATTGAAGAACTTGATGAAGAAGATGGTATTATTAATACTCATATAGTTCCTTATTCGTTTATTGATGTGATATTTAATAATCAGAATATGGATACTGTTCTTAATTATATTAGTTATATTATTAATAAAGAACGTAATGATAATTATTGTGGAGACGAACTTGTGATATATACTAATTGTTGTTTCTCTGATTATGTTGACATTAGTAAACCAAAGGAAAGTATGAAAGATTACAAGCATCCGTATTATAGATATGGCATATGGTTTATGAACTGGTTCAGAAATGTAATTAAAGAAATAAAGACTGTACCACCTATTGATAGACATACAGGTAAGTATAATGAAGTCAATAAACAACTTAGTAAACTTGATAATAAACTTATCGTTGGTAAGTATTTTGCTATTAGATTTATCTTTAGAGATGAAAATAAAACTATAAATATTGACGATATACAATGTTATTAATATGGAAAAGAAATATAGAAGACGTAAAGCTTTTATAGGAGCTATTATCGGAGCTGGTCTTAGTATTGCTGGTGGACTTATCGGTGGAGCTAAGAAGAAGAGAGAAGCTAAACGTCAAGCTGCAATTGAAAAGCGCAACAAAGAATATGATAAAAGAGTTCAAGAAGCTAATGCTATTAATGAAGCTCTTGCCTCTTATGATGATGGTGGCGCTGGTGAAGAATTTGAAGCAAGACTTCAAAAATATGGTGGTATTACTAAATATAAGAATAGAAAAGCTTGGGGCGGTTGGGGAGATGTTATCTCCGGTACTGTATCTGGAATTGGTAGTTTAGTCGAAGGAGCTACTGGTGTTCAAGGAATAAGCGGTATTGGTGCTTCTATTGGTAATGCTGTTGGCGGTGCTATTAAAGGTGGATATACCAATCGTATGATACAGAAGAATGAACAGAAGAAACAAGAAAATCTTGCAGCTCCTCTTGCTGGTCCTATTGGTATTAATCCTAATGATTATAGACAAACTCTTCCTACAAGACTTCAACCAGTTAAACGTTATGGTGGTCGTAAGCCTGTATCGGTTATGGCTTGCGGTGGTAAGAAAAAGAGCTGAACACAGCCATAGAGCCGCTTTTCCGCTTGCCTGTTGGACTTTAGTATGCGAAGTGATTAATAGTATTACTTTGGCAGAAAGTCTCACAGCGAGCCTTAAAACGGCTGAAATGCTATAATTATATAATAATATTATAAGATGACTAAAATTAAACCAAATGTAGTTAGAGGTGGTAAAGCAACTAACATTGGTGGTAATCTTTACTATATGAATGGTCGTAAACACTCTCAAGGTGGTATTGATATTGGCAAGAATCCTAAGACTGGTTTAGAAGTCGAAGATGGAGAGATTGTCGAAACACGACCAGATAGTCTAAGAGTATTTAGTGCTCAACCTATTATTAATGGTAATAGTCCTGCTAAACTTGTAATGGGTGGTGCTAATCCTGATAAAGTGTTTCAAGCACAAGAAACATTTAAAGATGTAAATGGAATTAATGACGATGGAAGTAAAAAACGTATGGGTGGTAAAGTTAAGATTCGTAGAAGAACTAATACTGAGATAGATGAAGAACTTGGTTTAGTTCCTAATAAAAATAGAAAAGCTGCTGGTGGTTTTGTTACTGTTAATGGCAATGTTATTGATAAGTTGGTAGGAGACGTTCCTTTTCCTCCTCCTACGGGGGGTAGGAAAAAAGCCGCACTTGGTACTGATAAGAGAGATAAAGATTATGTTGTTATGAACGGACAACTTTATCAAGTTACTAATGATGAATTTGGTGAAACTACTTATCTGCCTGTAGATGAACGTACTCCTAATAGTAGATTACTTGATGGTCGTGGTGCTGCTAAACGTGATGCTAAAGCTTCTGTTGCTAATAGTTCTATTCCAAAAGGTAATAATTTTATAGAACCTTTTAATCCTGTTCAATATAGAGCGACTGGAAATAGTGCTGGAAGTCGTAGTACAAATAATTCTGGTTCTAATAGAGGATTTACTGTTAGACGTGGTAGTTATGATACTCGTTATCCTGATACTGCGAGTTATGAAAGAGATAGAAATGCTCAACGTAAACAAGTTAATGATGCTGCACGTAGAGACGCTAAAGGTGTAAGAACTGATTATAGAAATATGTTAGAAGTTCCTGAATTTACTCCTGGAACTTATAGTGGTAGTAATAGAAGTGTTGGAACAAGAAGTACAAATAGTGCTCCGCAGACAAGAGTTACTCCTATTGAAGAATCTCCTGTTACTACGGCTGCAACTAAAACATCTAAACCGGCTACAAATTCTGCCCCCCGTAGGAGGAGTGGAAGTAGCAAATCTACTAAAACTCCTGCTACTGCAACACCTACTGCTGCTCCTAAGTTTGCAAGTCTTGATAGTATGATGCAAGGACTTCCTACTCTATCAAGAAATACTCCAACTACGATACCTACTCGTACTGTTGATGGTGCAAGTACTAATGCTGGTGTTCCTGATACTATTAATTCTCCTCGTAAGAGACTTGCTTTATTTGATAAACTTGACACTAATGATATTATAGGTCTTGGTGCTAATCTTGCTGGTACTATTGCAAGCGGTATTAATACTCGTAAAGCACTTAATAAAATGGAAGCTCCTCCTCAACCTAATGCTGTTATAGCATCTAATCTTAAAACAGATTTTAATATTAGTCCACAACTTGGAGAGATTGAAGAGAATGCTCGTCGTATAACTACTGATATTAATGCTAATACTTCAAGTAGTAGAACTCGTCTACAAAGACTTCAAAGAACTCGTAATCAAGCACAAAATTCTAAGAATAGTCTTCGTGGACAAAAAGAGAACATTGAAACACAACTTATTAATCAAGATAGATTAAATAAGCAAGGTGTTAGAGCTACTAATGTTGCTGCTATGAATGATTGGCAAAATCGTAGCGCTGCTTTTCGTAATAGTATTCGTGAACAGAAAGCAAGTTCTCTTAATAATGTATTTAGTGGTATTAATGCAGGACTTCAAGATATGCTTAGTCGTATTGAAAATCGTAGAAATTATAATAATACTCTTGGTATCTATGATGCTACACATCCTAATGTTGACCGTAGATTGTTTACAAGTAAAGGTGTTACATTTTAATATTGATAGTTATGCCAATAGAGGAATTTAATCAGGTATTTAGACCTGTTGTTAATCCAGTTAATCTGGATGTTGCTGGTAAAGCTTATGATACTCTTGAACAAGGTCATCTTAAAGCTATTGATACAGCATCTGCCGTTCAAGCTGAACTTGCTAAACTTGATTTGAATGAGGCAGAAGATGAATGGAGACAACAACAAGTTAATAAAATAAGGAGTGCTGTTACAGATAACAGCACTTATGGTAATGCTTACGGTGCATTAGATGATATTATTCGTGAAAATGGTGCTATAATGTCTAATCCGGGTATGATTGGTAGACTTCGTGCTCAACAGGATTATAAACAATATATTGATAGACTTGAAAAACGTACTGATATTCCTGAAGATTATAAAGCTTATTACAAAGAAATAAATAAGTATAATTATAAGGATGTTACTGATGATAAAGGAAATATTATTGGTGGAAGTAAATGGCAACCTACTGACCAAGAAGTTAGTACTGTTCCAATGAATCAAATTCTTGACCAAGCTCTTAAATGGGCAGCCAAAGAATCTGGTGGAGGTAGTCAAACAAGATGGCTTGATGCTCAAGGTAAAGTTACTAATGATATTACTAAATCAGTTACCGGTGAAATTTATTCATCAAGTAGTAATCGTTGGGAACGTCTTAGTAAAGATAAACTTGCTGCTGCTGTTTCTGCTGTAATTGAAAATACTCCTGGAGCTAAAGCAAGTCTTGAACAAGATTATAAGATTGCTAAATGGAAATATGATAAGAGTGGTGGTAATAATCCTGATATAACAGATAAAGATGGTATTCTTCTTACTCCGGAACAATATCTGACTAAGAGAGTTGACCCGTTTTATAAAGCTGCTACTTATTATAATCAAACTTCTGATACTAAATATGGTGAAGCTTGGAAAGCTCAATTAGCTCTTGCTAATAAGCAAGCCGCTGGTGGTGGTCAATATGGTAATCCTCGTGGAGCTGATATTCTTAGTACTACTACAAATCCTGTTCGTATTGAGAATTTTGTTCCATCTAAAGCTCAAGCTGATATAACATCCAGCAAACAGAGTCTTGCTAACTTACTTAAAGGAGCTAATCCTAATCTTGAATTTAATCTTGATGGTCAGACTAATGATGCTATTAAGAAACTTATTACTGATAATATTACTGACCCAATGGAAAAGCTTAGAGCTTTACAGAATCTTGAAACTATCCAAGATAATCAAGAATATCTGAATACTCTTAAAGCTGGTCAAGATCCTGATATAGCAAATGCATTTGATACATATAATGCTATTGTTAGTATGAGCGATTTACCGTCTGTTGAGAACAATAAATATGCTAAAGATTATGCTACTCGTGTTAATAATTTATATGGTAGTAACGGTCAAGCTATTCGTCAATACTTTGCAGACGATGATATATATGATGAATTTATTGCTAATGTTGGTGGTGAAAAGAAAGCCGAAGCATTAGGTATTAAATTTGGTAGTAAAGACGGTAAGAAATATGTTGAACTTCCTCGTGATAATAATAGAAGTCTTTATAGTTTTGCTAAAGCCTCTACTGATGCTATTAATAAGAGAAGTCTTGTTGGTGAAATATGGCAACTTGGTAAAGGTCTTGTTAATAGTAAATGGGGCGACAATGTAGTTCGTGTTAGTGCTAATGGTGAAGAAGAACCTGTTACAGAATCACAATCTTATCAAGGTACTAATTGGGGAACGTCTTTATTCATATCTACAAGTAGAAGTACTCAAGGAGATAATGTCTTTGAGGGACTTATAAGAAAAGTAGATAGTATGAAGAAGAAGAACGATGAAATGTTGAAAGGTGGAATGTTACAGCTCGGACAAAGTGTTATTACACAACCAAGTGCTAATGCTGCTGAACTTGCTTTTATGATGAAAGCTAATCCAGAAGCTGCTGGTAAACTTTCTACTGCTTATAAACTTGAAACTGATGAAGCTATGGCTGCTATTCAAGGTATTGATTTAACTCAAACCGGAGCTTTAGTTGTTGGTGACAATAATATGTTTGAGAATGTTTCAAGTGAAGACCGTAAGATTCTAACAGCTCGTTTGCGTAGTGCTAAGCCACAAGATATTAGTGTTATGGCTGTACAAGATCCACAGACTGGTCAATGGAGTCCTCAAATTACTATTCGTGGAGAATATGAAGGAGATAAAGAAAAGCACGCTCCTGTTACTTTATATGCTCCTGGTGGTTTTAATAGTGCTGCTGTTGAAAGTTGGAATCGTGATACAACATTTAAAGCTAAGAATGATGTAAATGTTTATGGCGCTGCTGGTCGTAATATTAACTTAACTAACGCTTCCGCTTTTGCTAATATTGATAAAGTAACTATGGTTCCTGTTGGTAATGGATTTGAAGTTGTTAATAAGACTGATAATAAATCTTTAGGTACTGTTTCTAATGAAACGGCTGTTGATTTAAGAGATGCTTATTATAAATGGAATGATATATTCAATGCTGTTCAAGCTGGAGTTCAAGTTCAACCTAAAGCTATTAGTGCTATTGCTGAACAGACTGCTCATACTTTAGCTGAAATTACTGGAAGTGGTAATAACGAATCTGTTGTTGCTTATTACTACCAACAATTAATTAATAATATAACAGGTAAATAAATGGATATACTAAAGTTTGCACAAGAAGGAAACGTTAGAGATAATCCTGACTATAATCCTAAGACTAAAAAGGGGGCATTACAGCCCCCTACTATAACAGATTTCAATCCCGCCACTTCTACAAGTGATGCGGGACGTTCTGTTTTAGGACGTACATTAGCTGGAGGTATATATAATCTTAATCAATATGATGTAGATAAATATACTCCTTATGACACTTACGTTAATCCTTATGATACTGAAGAAGAACTTAATAAAGAACGTGCAGAGAATCAAGGAGTACTTGAACAAACCGGTAGATTTATTGGACAGGCTGTTGGTTCAGAAGTTGTTCTTGGTACTCTTCGTGGATTTAGTGATTTGGTTGATGCTGCTGGCCAACTTATAGGAGTTTCTGATGACGATTATACAAATCCTGTTAGTTCTCAACTTGCTGAATGGCAAGATGCTATTCGTGAAAGATTTGAAATCTATCGTACTAATCCTGATGAAAATTTTGATTTTGGAGATACAGGTTGGTGGCTTGGTAATGCTGTTAGTATAGCTTCTACTTTGAGTCTTCTTATTCCTGGTACTGCTGTTTCTAAACTTGGTAAAGTATTAGGAATGGGACGTCTTGCGCGTGGTATTGGTAAAGTTGCTGGTACACCATTTGGTAGACCTAATACTTGGGGTAAAATGGCAGAAACTGGAAGTGAGATTTTAGGTACTGCTGCTGCAAGTAGAGTTGCTGAAAACTATATAGAAGCTCGTGATACTTATACACAAGTTTATGATGAAGCTAAAGAGCGATTAGCTACTATGTCTGATAAAGACAGAGAAACTTTATATGAGAATAATCCTAAACTTCGTGGACTTAGTGATGACGAAATTGCTAAATATGTATCTGGCGAATCTGCTGATGATACATTCACTAATGATATGTGGCTTATGCTATTAGATGCTTGGCAGCTTAAAGGACTAAAGAATATTTGGAAAGGTGCTAAGAATATGGCTACTAATAGAACTTTGAGAGAAGCAAATGAACAAGCTGCTTCTCGATTAGTTGGTAGAGAAGTTCAATCACTTACTGGTATTAAAAAGTTTCTACAAGTTCCTGATAAAGAAACTCTTCTTAATGTTGTTCGTGAAGGTAGTGAAGGATTTGAAGAGGGTTGGCAATATGTACAACAACAAGCCGGAGTTGATAAAGGTCGTGCTATGCTTAATGATGCTTATCAATCTCGTGTTTATACTGATTATCTTCAAGACCCACAAATGTGGGAACAAGCATTTTGGGGATGGCTTGGTGGAGTTGCCTTTCAAGGAATAGGTAGTGCTGCTACAAGACAATGGGCTAAATATGTTACTAAGAACAAAGATGTTCTAACAGAAAGTCGTAAAGCTGAAATTGACAGTCGCGCTACTCTTCTTGATAGATATGTAAATAATATGGCTATCTTGAATAATAATCTTAATCCTAATAGTCCTATACTTGACGATAATGGAAACGTTATTCAAAATGCTGATGGTACTAACGCTTATGAAGAAATAAGTGATACTGAACGTGAAGCTCTTAAACAAACTGAAACTGAAAAGTTAATAACAGATTTAACTATTAATGCTATTGACAAAGGTAACTATGATTTGCTTAAAGATTTTCTAATGTCAGAAGATACTGCTCAATATATGGATAAGAGTGGTGCTATTGAACAAGGAGAATCTAAACAATTTATGGCAAACACAGTTGCTAAGATGGCTGAAGTTTCAGAAATGTATGAAACTGAACTTAATAAAGCTATTAATAATGATGCTAAAGATGCTAATATTGCTGGTAGAATTGCTAAGGAAAATACGTATAATAAATTAGCTGCTAAAGCTGAACAACGTATAATAGACGGTTATACTTCTGATTATAACCGAGCACTTAATGACATAACAGACGAGAATGCTAAACTTCGTGTTGGAGAACTTAATAGAGTTATTAATCTTGAGGGTATTAATCAAGAACTTAATTATCTTAATCAACAACTTACTCTTAATGATGAAAATCTTAGAACTAAGAAGATTAATAAACTTGAACATGACCATATTGCTCGTCGTATAAATAAGAAGAAACAAGCATTTCTTAAGTCTGCTAATGCTGCTGATGAAACAGCATTTAATGCTATGTATAATGAATCTCGTGATATTAATGCTTATAGAGAACTTAATGATATAGATAAAAATATTGCTACTGCTGTAATTGGACGTAGTATGGCAGACCGAAGAAAAACTTTGGTTAGTAGTGATATTGCTGAAACAAATAAAGAAATTAGAGATAGAGCTAAGTATATTGAGAATATATTTAAAGTTACAGAAGATGAAGCTTTCAAAGATACTCTTCAAAGACTTGATAATGCTTTTGACTCTAATGATATTGATGATGTTCTTGATTATTTATCTGGCAATACAGGTGTAAATCTTAGTGATAATGTTAAGGACGAACTTGATAGAATAAACCGTGACCTTAATCTGTTTGATGAATCATCTGAACCTATTGTAGATGTTATTAGTCGTCACGCAAGACTTAAAGCAAGACAGAAAGGACAACAACCTGCTGCTACTGTTAATAATCAACCAGTACAAACTCCTCCAGTTGTTGCTCAGAATACAGAAGAAGCTCCTACTGAACCTGAACAGCCCGACGAAGTTAAGCCTGATACTTCCACATCTCCTACGGGGAGCAGAGAAGAAACCCCCCCAGAAATTGTTGCTCCTGTAACTGAAGATATTGCTGATGCTGAACTACATTCTATACTTGCTCAACAAGAAGCTGCTCAAGAAAGACAATTTAATGCTTCTTCTGAAATTAATGCTTATCTTCTTGATAAGTTTCTTAGTAACACTGATGAAAGTCTTGTTACACTTGATTATGATGCACAGTATTCTGCTATCAAAAATGAACTTGTTGGACAAGGTTATCCTACTGATATAATTGATGAAATACTTCCTCAAGAACTTAGAAGTATTCGATATATCTATAATAGTGTTCAAGAAATGAATAATGGAGAACACGCAAGTAGTATAGATTTTGTTATTGCTAAACTTATGACTGCTGATGAAGCTAATCGTGCAGAATACTTTAGGAATCTCATAGATATTTATAAAGCTGATAATAATATTCTATCAATAGGTGGAAAGGATTATTTTAATATAATTAGTCTAATGAGATTTGCAATTAACGAAAGTAATGCTACATTTGAAACGGTGAACAAACTCTATAACGATTTGAGTGCTTATCTTGTATCGGGAGTTGATGAGAATCTTATCAATATATCTCCAAGAGATGTTGCTCTTAGTCGTGAAAAACTGATGGAACTGGTACAAGACCAAGAGCGTGAGAATCCTGAACTTGATAATAATATAGGAGTTAGAACAGATAATGATTTTGGTAAACAAGCTCTTGCTTCTTTAGCTGTTGGACAACCTCTTATTCCTGTTGTTAAATCACAAGGAGTTGAGTTTTGGACTACAGTTAATAGTCCTGCTGGTCCAATAGATGCTAAGATAGGATTTAATTCAAGAGCTAAACGAACTGCTGACAATGATGGATATATATTTGATAATGGTTATTTAACTTATGAAATCAGATATAATGAAGATGGTTATAGTAGTACGTTAGATGACTTGTTTGACCAACTTAATCCTCAAAATGGAGTTCTTAGTGAAGAAGCTAAAGAATTTATAGATGCTCTTTATAAGAATAAAGCAGGAAGACTTACTCAAGAAGATATTGATAAGTTCTGGAACAATAGTCTTACTAAAGAACTTCTTAATCAAGTTAAGAATAAGAATACTAATAATGATAATGCTGTTAGATTACTTAGAAGTATAGGTAATATATATCTTTATAATGTAAGTGATAATCTTGATGCAAACTATCAATCTTATGTAGATTGGATTGCTAAACAATATAACAACTATAAAATGGTTGATAATATTATTGATAATCAAGATAATATAAAGATTACTGTTAAGTATGTTAGTCGAGGAGAAGCAATATTTGGAGATGATGTTACTCCTGCCGCTATTGATAAAGCTATTGTAGGTTTTAATTATGATGATATTCATCTTGGAGCTATTGCTGCCGATGGAGAAATACATGATGTCACTAATGGAACTGTTAGATTCAAAGCTGGATTTAAGAATCGTAATATGGTAGTTATTGTTCCTAATGGAACTAATGAACCTTTCTATGCTAAAGTTATTCCTCAAGCTGTTAATTATAATAATGGATTAGGTGCTGCTATTCGTGATGAAGTACTTAATTCTATTAGAGAACGTCAACAAGGAAATATTACATTTGAAGAACTTAAAGATAGACTTATGTCAATCTTTGGTGTTAAGAACTTTATAGATGGAGTTAATTGTATCGAATATAATAATCGTATAATTATAACTACTGCTGGAAGTGATATACCAATGATTACTATCTATAAGTTTAAGAATGATAGTACAGACTTAGGTACAGGTATTACATTGAATCCTACTCAAGTTAGTGGCGCTGGTGTTGGTAGAACTGGTTGGGGTGGTACTCTTGAAACAGAATTGACAGATATTGTGAATAAACTTCTTGATAGTTCTGTTTATAGTATGAGTCATGGTATTGCCAGAGGTACAGATAATAATCGTTATGTCAAACATGAGGATAATGGTTCATTAACTGTTACATTTGGAGATAAATCTTACAATTATGGTAATTATCTTAATTATATTATTAAGAACGGTACTGGTAAGATTAGATTAGGTAAGACTAATATTGGTGGTTATGAAAGTAACTTTAGACCTAATCCTAAAGATGATTCAGCTAAACAAAAAGTTCGGATTGAGTATGAAGTGCTGCGCCCCGTAGAGGATGCAGAGACAGCAAGACAAGCTGCTATTAATGCTCTCGAACAACGTGGTGACCAAGAAAATGTATCTACTAATGATATTATCAAAGCTACTGCTCCTGAATTTCTAACTGCTGCTGATAAAGCTATATTGGATGAAATACTTCCTGCTAATGTTTCTATTGATACTCGTAATGATAATACCGATTATGCAGTTTATCGTACTGCTGATGGAGGTATTACATTATTCAAACCATTCTTTAATTTAGCTCGTGGTAGTCAATATAAAGCTGTTAGAGTTCTTGCTCATGAACAACTTCATAAACGTATCTATGATAATGGTATTATGCAATCTCAAGTTTTCATAGATGAGATTAGTACTATTCGTGATGCGTTCATTGATGCTCTTAATAATCCTGATGCTTATCCAGAATTTGCTAAACATATACAAGATAATCTCTATGATAGAGATAATTATATTGCTCAACTTCGTAAAGTAGTTGACCCAGCAAGTTTTCCTAATAAGGATTATACGTATATGCTTGAAGAATTTATTGTTGAAAGTCTTACTAATAATGTTCTTAATGAAGCTCTTAATAATATTAGTAGTACTAAGAAAGTTACTGCTGATGTTAAACGACCAAATCTATGGCAGAAGATTATAGAACTTATTAGACAGTTATTTGGTTTTAATAAAATTAAAGATAATACTCTTTTAGCTCAAGAACTTAGAGCTTTTGGTAAGAAGTTCAAAGATATAAAGAGTGTTGAAGAGAAACTTATTCAAGATGATGTTAATAATAAAGTAGAAGAACCTACTCCCCCTATTACAACTGTCATTAATGAACAAGAAAGTACTGCTGCTGAACTGTCTCAACAAGTGGATGATACTATGGGACTTGATGTTGATATTAGTGATATGTTTAGTTCTATTGATATTACAGGTGATAATCTAAGTGTGCCAAATATGGCTGCGATTCGTACCGGACTTACAGCCGCCGAACGTACCGAATTTGACCGTTCTTTGGCTGCTGGTGAGACGAAAATTTATTGCCTATAAAGAAGTAAAGCTATAAACAAGAAAGTTCGGCAGAGAGCCTTAAAATCGCTCGTCTGCCGGACGTTCTTATAAAGATAAACCTATGGACGGATGTTCTATTGAATTTCATAATGTTCCTAAAGTTAATGATGTAATTAAGGAACTCGAAAATAACAATCCTACTGATTGTTATAAACTTGGAGCACTTCTCAAAACTGATGGATTCCTTCAATATTGTAGAGAAGATGCAGTTGCTAAGACGGATAATCTTGAAAGTATTAACAAGAATATTCTCCGTCGTCTTATTAAAGAGTATCGTAATAGAAACTTCTTTAATGTTAATAATACTTCTAAAGTAAATGCTAATAGTGGTATGTATGCTTTTCGTAGTCAAGCTGCGTTTGATACTGCTACTCAATATTGTGCAGACCTTATTAGTACAGTTAATTATAGAACTTCTGATGCAGATAAACGTAAAGAGAATTACGTTACAAGTCTTATTGCTACTGCAAAGAATGCTCTTAAAAAACAACTTATAGTTAAAGCTAATCAATATGGCAGTTTTGATATTAATAATATCGAAGCTGCCTATTATGCTATTGAAGAAAATGGAACTGACCAAGAACGTAACTTTAAAGATTTAGTTCAAAGTGCTCTTGGTGACCCAGACTTTTGGAATGAAGTATTCTATAATAGTAAAGTTGCTGCTCTTGGACGTAATACTGATTTTCAAGATGAGGCTTTCAAATTGTCTCTTATGAGTGATAATACTGAAGATGTTATCACTGATGTAGAACAAGGAGATGAAGTAGACCTTAGTACTAAACAATGGGATTTTGGTTCTAATATTGCTAATTATACTGAACATATTAGTGAAGTAGTTAGACAATACTTTGATAGTTTGCAGCGTTTTAATAGTACTCAACGTTATAATGATGGACGTTATGATGTAGACCGTAGTAATCCTCTTGGAGTTCCTACTTGTCATACTTATCAAGAATGTACTATTGAACTTTCTAATATTATTAGTAATCTTGGCGGTTTTAAATCTATTAATGATTTTATTGATGCTATTGAAGTTGTTGCTAATAATAAGAAAGAATTTGCAGCATTTATTAAATTGGCTAATGATATGCGTGCTAATTCTGATTTAGCTAATAAGATATATACTGATTTAAATAAATTTACTATTGATAAACTTGAAGTTACTATTGATGGTTTTGGTTCTATTAAATCTATTCAAAGTAATACTTCTAATAATCCTGTTCGTAAACTATATTTTAATCTTCGTAATGATTTAAAAGGTAGTTCTATTCAGACTGATAATATTGATATTGAGGGACAAATTGATGAACTTGATGAAGCATTTAAGAGATTTAAATCATCAGGTAAAGTATCTGGGGTTAAGAGCGCTCGTCGTGGTAATCTTCAATCTTCTGTTGCTCAAGCTAATGCTACTAAATTTGATGATGTAGTTCGTCAACTTAAAGAACTATATAAGACATACTTTCCAAGTATGAACGAGTTGGCTATTGATAATTACATTGAACGTAATAATCAAACAGTAGCCACTCATCGTAATGATAATGTTGATAAGCTTATTAGTTATCTTCGTACAGTTAATAGTGCTGCAAAACAAAGTCTTGCTGAAAAGGAAGATAGAGACTTTAAATATAGAGAAGTACAAAGAGAAAACAGAAGAAGATTTGCTGATTATCAGCAAGCTCAAATGGCTGGTGTTACAGATGCTAAATATGTAGAGAAAGAACTTCCTAAATTTGATGGAGAATATCTTCGTGGAGCTGATGAAGTACTTGGTAATATAGCTCAAGCTATTGAACCTTATGTATATTCTAAAGCTGAACTTAACTCTCGTAATGTTGAAGGCAATCTTAATAGTGATGTTATTTATAATAACTTTATTACTAATATTGCTAAGATATGCGGAGATAGAGATGTTCTTAATGCTTGGGTTAAAGAAAAACTTAAATCCACAGAATATGCTTATAGTAATATTCTTATTGATAGACCAGAACAAGGTATAGTTGGTTTGTTTAGAATTAAACCTAATGGTGAATATGAACTTAGTCCTTATGCAGAAAAACTTATTAGTCCTTATTTGCTTAATGGAGTAAGTAATCAACAAGCTGGTACTAATGCTGACTATACTAAGATGTCTGACGGTGATTATTATCTTGTAGGTCTTTATGCTTATCATAAAAAGCTTCAAACTTATAAGAAATATAATACCGCTACTGCTAATGGTCGTCAAATTGAAACTGCTCCTTTTTTAATGAGAATCCCATCAGATGCTCCTAAGAATTTTGCGGTAAGTATGCCTAAGTATTCTACTGATGGTCTTTGGAATTATGATAAAGCTGCTATGACTGCTTATACTAAGTTTAGAATTAATGAACTTATTAAAGTAGCTGATTTAAGTGTTGCAGATGAACAACTTACTAAGTTCAATGCAATAAATGCTTCTGTTGACGAAGTAGTTAATCTTGTTATGAATACTCCTGAACGTATTAAAACAAGTCCTGCTAAAGTTCTTAATCTTAAGCCTAAAGTTGGCGAACGTCAAACTATTGCTTATGTTATCAGTAAACCCAATGAGGGTTATCAATATCATTATTTTAGTGGTATTCTTAGTGATGATGGCAAAGGTAGTTATTATATAGAAAATCCTACTTATCAAGGACAAGCTATTTTCAGTGATGAACTTAGTGAATATCGCTCTGCTATTACTCAATTAGTAGAAGAAGAATTTAAAACTAATCATCCTGAAGCTCGTAACATTAATAAGAGTCATCCTCTTTATAATGGTTTTCTTAATATTCTAAAAGGAGAACTGTTTGATTATTATAAAGCTCTTTATGATGTTGAACATAACGATAAAGAACATCTTGTTGAATGGTTTCATTATAATCCTAAAAAGGGTATTAGAGATAAAGGTAAACTTACTGGTAATGCTTTTAAGTTTACTAAACTTGATAGTACTGTTGGTTATGATGTTGAGCAAGCTATGGATGAACTTGTTGCCTCCACATCCTCTACGGGGGGCATACAATTAACAGGATATTCTGAATCTGCAAATGCGTCTGCATCTATAACTTTTGATGCAAATGTTGAAGCCCAACTTGATAATATTGTTACTAAATGGATTGATGCTTATCAACAATACTTTGTTAGAGAGACTCATAATAAGTTTGGTTCTTTCCTTGAGGGTATTGCTGATTATGAGATTACAGAATATGGTCTTAATGCTTATCTTCATTTTGCTAACTTTGATGATTTGTTTGAAGGAAATAGTAAGTATTATAAAGACCCTCAAACATTCCTTAAACGTGCAAAAGAAAGTCAAGCGGGTGGTACAAGTTATTCGATAACTAATTATAATGTTTCACAGAATACTGATAGTCCATTTACTCAATCAGTAAATGAAATTGCTGGTAGTCATCTTATGGTTGGAGATGAAGCTCTTAAATTTCCTAATGGTAAAGCTGTAACTCTTAGAACTGGTTGGAATGCTGTTACTATTAAGAATAGTATTCGTCCAAGTACTAATCGTAATATGCTTTATAATAAACTTATTGAATCTGGAACTGATAAAGCTAAAGCAAGAGAGATTGCTGAAGGTTTTGGTTATGTTCCTGCTGAAAATGAGGGTGAAACAAGTGCTACGACTACAACTGTTAACGATGCTCAATCTTATATTACTATATATGAAGCTGCTCGTCGTCTTAAGATATTAGGGGAATATCCTAAGTATGCTAAACTTATTAAGCAACTTACTGATACTACTACTGATGTTAATCAGATTAATCCTAATGATTTACAAGCGTTCATACAAGTAATGAAGAACTTCTATTATGACCATTATTATAATAATCGTTTTGGTAGACATCTTCCTCGTCAAATTAAGAATGCAGAGTTTGTTCTTGTACCTAAGTTCCTTGAGGGAACAAATTTGGGAGAACTTGCCAATTTCATGATAGAAAATGATATTGACCAAGTTAATACTCAAGAAACAAGTAAAGCTGCTAATTATGACGTGCTTACCTATTGGGATAATGAAGGAGTTGTAACCCCTGAAAATCTTGCTATATTTAAAGAGAAAGCTATAAAGGTTAAACAACCGTTTAGTTATATGTATCTTTATAAGCAACAAGATGTTCCTCAACATATTACTGATGCACAGAATAAAGCTGGTATTCAAGTAATGAAAAAGATACTTGATAATAGCCAAGCTGCTGTTAGTAGCCATAAGAATAATTTTATTAAAGCTTATGTTGCTAATATCCGTGAGGACTTTAATGCTCTTATGGATAAGTATGGTATTAAGTTTGATAAAAACTATCGTATTATAGGAGACAATAACGGTAAAGTTGACTATACTCGTATTTATAAATTAGCAATGGTAGAAGCTGCTCGTCTTGGACTTGATAGTAATACTATTGATTATCTTTCTGTTAAGAATGGTGATGCTGGTCCGGTCATGCCTAATTATATGAATATTGTCTCAAGTAAAATTGAGAGTATTGCTCAAAGTCAATTTAATAAGTTTATTACAAGACAAAAACTTCCTGGATGGCACGCTGCTCAGGTAACAAGTGTTGGTCTTGATGGACTTATTAAAAAGAGTAAACAACTTAAAGCTGGTGAAACTATTGAAACTGATACTGGTGAACGTGTTGAACTTGGCTATCATAAAGATGGTTCAGAAGTAGAAATACTTCTCCCTAAATGGGCAAAAGCTATGTTCAATCAATATGATGAAAATGGTAATCTTGTTAAAGAGATTCGCATTGAAGATATTGATGAAGAAGTTCTTAAATGTATTGGTTATCGTATTCCAACAGAGGGTAAACAGTCTATGGCTGTTATGAAAGTTGTAGGTTTTCTACCTGAATGGATGGGAAGTACTATTGTAGTTCCTGATGAATGGGTAACACAGACCGGTTCTGACTTTGACGTTGACTCTATTTATGGTATTGCTTATGAGACTTATCTTGGTAAAGATGGTCGTATTCATAAAGTAGAATTTAGTGATAGTACTGCTGAAGCTGCTACTTATGGAAGATATGTATCTCATATTCTTAGAAATTCTGATAAAGAACGTATAACACGAGATATGCTTCAAGTAGATAGAGATACTAAACAATCTATTAAAGATAAATATTTTGAAGTTATTCGTAAGAGTAATAAAGATTTAGAAGATTATCTTGAAAAGAGAGTAAAAGAACTTCTTGATGAAGGCGATACTTATCATGAATTACCTGATGAATTTAAACCTATTGTTGATAGTTTTCTTCGTAATAAAGAATTGAAGTTTGCTGATAGAGTTAATGGACTTCTTTCTATTATACCTACTTATAGTAGACTATATGGAGATAATCAAGCGTTTACACAGTTCTACGATAAGTATAGTAGAATAGCTGACGTTATTGCTGAACAAAGAGATATGTTCAGACGTATTAATGATAATGCTAATAGTCTTACAATAGATGATATTAAAGAATTATCAAGAGATAAATTCAGAGATATTATTAATGAACGTGCTGTTGCTTTTGGATTACCTACTTATGAGGAATTTAAACAGCTTCCTATTGAAGACCAAAATAACCGTCGCGCTCGAAACAATCGTATCGTTGATAGTATGATTGCTATCATGAATGATAAATCAAGTCTCGAAGAGAATCTTGCTCGTAGTAACTTTGATGATATTACTGCTGCAAATAAAGCTCTTGATAAACTTGATGCTGTTGGTGCTAAACAAAGAAACGTTTATAATCTTTTTGACCAAATTCAATTCCATAGAAATGCTATGGGAGGTGCTACATTGAAAGCATTTAGTGTTGCTCGCGATACAGGTAACTCTGTATTCAATGTTGCTAAAGCTGAACTTAGTGTTCCTATTAGAGTAAGATATGGTAATAGAGTTAATCTTGATATTGCTGCTCAGGCATTTCCTGTCAAAGATGGCATAGTCTATCATAATCGAATAGGAAATAGCAAGAACAATAAGAACGTAGTAGGTGACTATATTACAGTTGCAAGTTCTCATACTACTGCTCATATTCTTGATGCTATCAAAGAAGGAGCTATTAAGAATGAGAATGAATATACGTTTGCTGCATTTAAAACTCTATTTGATATTGGTTGTGACGCTTATACAGCTATGGCTTGGCTTCGTCAGCCGGGTGTTAGTAGAATAGTTGAGGCTTATTATGAATCTCAATCTGTATTTGTTCGTGGTAATTATAATCCTATTCATACAGCAATTAAACGTGTTGCTCATGATTTAGGAGTTAAAGTACGTAATGAAGTAGTTACTGATAACAATAATATCACGGAAGTTATGACAGCTCTTCAACAACAATACGGAGAAGAGTTTGCTAAGATGTATCCTAATAGTACTATTAGCTTTGATAATATAGATAATGCTGATGTATTTACAATAGACGTTCCAACTATTGAAGAACGATTTGCAGCACAAAATGCTGGTCTTTATGATGAACCTACTTTGCTAATAGATTTAGCTGCAATACTTAACTTTAATTATATTAATGATTATAGTCGTATTATAGCTAATCATGTTAAAGTACTTAATCCTGATAAATTTGGAGCTAAACAAACTATATTTAGTACACGTAAAGTTATTGATGATATAAGTGCAATACTTAGTAGTGATGATGCTGCTCGTCTTAAAGTAAAAGATAAGCCTTTGCTTGAAGCTATTTATCCGGGTATTACTGCTGCTACCGAAGAAGGAGCTTTCATGCCAAGTATTTACTTGTCGTCTAATAATGAAGATAGTGCTTATCCAATACTTGATGGATTCTTAAGATATAGTACAGTTCCAAGTATTCTTATTAATCAAGGTTTATTTGAAACTGAATCTTATGCTTTCACTAATGCTATTAAGAGTATTCAGAATTATCTTGGTGGAACTGTTAATGAGAAACTTTATAATGATTTTAAGAAGTATGTTCTTGAACATATGTATAAGAATAATTCTGCTATTATATCACAGCCTATTGAACTTGAAAGAAATGGTAATATTGCAGTAGATATATTAACAGCAAGTAAAGTAGAATCAGAGGGACGTTCCCCCGTAGAGGATGAAGAGAGAAGAATCTATGGTTTTGGTTACGATATTAACTATGATATTAACATAGCTAATGTTGCTAATCCTACGCAAGAAGAAATTAATGCTTTCTCTAAACTTACTCCTGCTCAAAAAGTACATTTTGTACAACGTCATTTAAGTGGAAGTCAACGTACTATTTTTAATAGTCTTAATGTTAATCTATTTAACGGTTATGAGTTTAGAACTCGTGGTATTAGTAGTCAAGTGATTCGTTTTGACGACCAACAACAAGATATGGAAAGTGTATATAAGATGTTTGATGCAGCTTTTAATAATACTAATCCTATTATTAGATTAACTGCTATTGATATTATTAAATATGCTTTTGTTGTTGAGGGTTATCAATTCCGTCGTGGTAATGTTAGTAAAGTTATTAAGAATAGTGCTCTTTATACTTCTCGTGAAGATGGTGGTACTGGGATTATTGATAGTATTAGATTTGGTGTTAGTGCTATATCAGATAAAGAACTTGCTGCTAATAATATCTACGAAGATTATATTCGTAGTCATTCTAATATACCACAGATTCCTACTTACAGAGTAAGATTCAATAAAGGTAAATCTAATCTTACATATCTTCCTAACAGTCAAAAGATGTATTATTTCAATCTTGGTACTGCAAAAGATACAGAACTTGCTAAAGAGATTAGAATTGTTAGAGATATTACTGATAAACTTGGAAAGACTAAAACTGTATTAGCTACTAATTATATTAATATAGTTAGAAATAAAGTTTCTACTTTATATAAAGTTACTATCTATGGAGAGGGTAATAACAGAGAGATATACCTTATTCCGTTGAATCAACTTGAAGCTAATGAACATGGTGAATTTAGTTCTAATCCTCTTAATAATAAATATCCTGCTGCAAGATATTATGAAGCTATTATTCAACAGAGTCGAGATAAGCTTATGCCATTCTCTCGTCTTGCAGAAGAAAAGAATGAATTGTTTACCAAAGAGGGTATAGAACCTTATAAATATAAGAAACCTACTGTTGATAAAGAAGTAATAGTTCCTACTGATAAGAATTTCATTGCTACTATATCATCAGAAGATGCTGCTGTACGTAATCTTATTCGTAGAATTAATGATAAATTTGCTAATCCTAATACTAAAGTTTACTGGGCTTGGAATGGTAGTCAAACACTTAAACAAGCATTTGGTACACTGAATATTCAATCAAGACAAACTATTGTAGATAACAATGGTGTTGAAAGAGATTATCTGATAAGTCGTCGTTCAGTTAAACTGAATAAGAAAATATCAGATGATGCTCAACTTGAGGGATTAGAACTTGCTAAGCGTAATGGAGTTAAGTCTACTGATAGTATTTATCTTATTACTCCATATAAAGAAGCTGAAACGATTGAAGTAGAAAAGAGTGCAGAAGATGTAGAACACGCAAGTTCTATTGATATGGATATTGAATCTGCTAATATATCTAAACTTGGTAATCTTGCTCAACAGTTCTTACTTGATATTAAAACTCGTGCTCGTGTTAGCTCGGATGAAAATGCTTCTATTGCATATGAAGATATTCTTAAATATGGAGTAGATGAATCTAAGATAGCAAGTATAGAAGAACGTAAACAAGATACTATTAAGCGTGCTTCTGAATATTACATTACTAAAGCTCATGAAATTGAACGTCGTCTTAATGATTTTATGAAAGATAATGAGGGTAATAGTCATAGTATTGTTAGTCCTTATACTATTGAGATGATACAAGCTAATGAGCAACTACGTAATGATTATATTAGTCTTGTTTTACAAGCAAGTACTTTTGGTAATTCGTTTCCTCTTATTAATCAAATTGCGACTGATAATGTAGATGATGCTACAAGACGTAATATAAAAGGTATTCAAGAAACTATTAATAATATTAAGAACAATCCTATACTTAAAGAAGGATTTGAAATTGTTGCTAAAAAGATATTTAAACCTCTTAGTACTAATCCTAACTTTGATAAAGGACTTTCTGATATAACTAATTATATACTTAAAGATGCGAGTGTTCTTGATTGGTTATTCCAAGATGCTCAAGAACTTAGTTATCCTATTGTTCAAATCATTCTCCGTCAAGCTAAGACTAAGATTGATAAACTTATGTTTGAAGGAGACGAATATGTAAGAAATTACAAGAAACAACTTGCTACTATTAAAGCTGATGCTGCTAAAGCTGGTAAGTCTATTGATTGGAATCATATTGTTGACCCAGTAACTGGTAGATTTGTTAGCAATTATACTGACGATTTTATTAATGATAAACGTGAGATTAATAAGAAAGTTGCAGAAGCTAAAGATAAATATGGTGAATATAGCCGTGAATATCTAAGAGCAAGACATGAAAAAGAGCAATGGTATCTTGATAATGCTGAACAACGTTATGTACCTGAATATTATAGACGTAAAGTTGAGAATGAAGCTAAGATGCTAACTGATTATAATATTGATTATTATATCAAGTATCTTAGACTGAATGATGAACGTAATCGTTTATTGAGAATATTCAAAGGTAATCGTACAGAAGAAGATAATGCTAATATTAAACGTCTTGGTTCTGAAATTAGAGAGATGCAGAATCATATTGATTTTAATACTGGTGAATGGAAACCTCAAAATGATTATAATAGAGCTATTAGTTTAAAAGCTTATATTGATGAAGTTACTAAGATTAAAAAAGCTTTCTTTGAACGTGAAACTCGTGAGGGATTTGCAGAAGATTTAAAACATTATCTTGGTATTATTAATAAATATAAACATTTTGATAGTGCTGGTCGTCAGATTGAAAATGAAGCTGCTCTTCTCCAAATAGATGAATATGCAAGTGCTGTTGAATGGTTGAATGAGAATACTTATTATAGAATTGATGAGAAACTTCAAGCCGCTATTAATGATGCTTTTGCCGCTCTTAATGATGGTAAAGAAGAAAAGAATCCTCAATTCAGAAGTATAGTTCAACACACAGAGGGAGCTTATGATAATTATGGAGTTATTGATGGTCGTCAATTTACTGAAAAACAAGTTGAAGCTATCAAGAAAGAACAAGAAGCTCAAATTGCTAATCGTACCAATGATGGTACTTCGGCAGAAGTTAAGCTTCTTCGTAACAAAGCTCCTATTACTGAAATATATAGTAAGAAATTCTATGCTGGATTTAGTAGTGCTACAGCTCCAAGTCCAGTAGTTAGTCAGACTCGTAATGCTATTGTAAAAGAGATTAATGATATTCTTAAAGATGGTCTTAATCCTAATACAGGTAAGATTAAACTATCTGATTTAACAATAGAACAAATACGTGAACTTAGCGGACTTTATGATAGACTTGATGAAACTAAACGTCTACATCGTAAAGACGAGAAAGTTAAGAAGTTCTTGAAAGAAGAAGTTGAGTTCCATACTGATAAAGTTACTTATGCTATTGATGAAGATGCTGCTAAACAGAAAGGTAAAGAGTTCTTTGCTGCATGGAGAACAATAGCTAATGCTAAGAATTATGATGAGAATGGAATCTTTATAGGATATACTAATGAACCTAATAGTGATATATTTGGTTATGTTACTCCTAAACTTGATGATAATGGTAACGTTATTAATAAGGATTATGTTGATGAAAAACGTTCTAAAGCTCTTAAGTTTTTAAATGAGAATGTTGAATTTGTTCCTACAAGTTATTATTGGCAAGCTCGTGAAGATGCTATAAAAGCTGGTAAACTTAAAGAGTTTGAAGATGCTAATCATATACTTAATCCTCTTACTGGTAAAATGGAACCAATTCGTATTTGGACTACGATTCAAGTTAAAGATGAAAGTGGTAACGCAATAAACTATGCTCCGTCTTATAACAATACTCGTAGTAAACCGCTTCCAAATACAGTTAATCCTAATTATAATAGATATACCGCTAACTACAATGGTAGTGCTAAGTATCGTAAAGCCGATACCGCTAATGAATATGAACGTAATATTCGTGGTTTAATGCAGAATATGCTTTATGATTTAACTAAAGATAATAATACTACTATGTCATTTGTTTCCAAAGGGCTTTTCCCCCGTAGGAGAAGAGTAGAAGCTAACTTTGGTAATACTGTTAAAGCTGCATTTAATGCTATTGGATTTGGACAAAGCCTTGACCCTGATAGACATATTAGTGATAATATTGGTTATGAATATGACCGTGAAACTAATATACCACTTCTTGCTCAACTGAAAGATAAGTCTTATCGTAAGCTGGAAGAAATACCAGAACAAGGTCTAACTGAATCTGATGAAGATTATAAGACTCGTGTAGAAGATATTAAAAAGCGTAACGAAGAAGCTATTGAACATAACAAGAAAATGGATGTTCAACTTATGGATAAGGACTATGAATCTGTATTTGAGGAGTTCATTAAAGGTGCTATTCAAGCTAATGCTAAAACGCAGACTAAACTTGACCTTTATTATCTTCTTGAATATATGAGAACTCAAGCGCAAGCTTATCATCTTACAGGTTTTAATAATCTTGCAGTAGATAGAAGAACTTCTACTGAAGATAGAAAAGTCTATAAGACACAAGTTCCTCAAAGGACTATTGACCTTATCGAAACATGGTCTAAACGTTTCCTTTTTGATGAATATAAAGGTAAGAATACATGGGATAAATTTGCTGCTGTTGGACAAAACATAGCAAGTGCTAAGTATATGATGTTCAATATTACCGGTGGTATTGGTAACGTTCTTACTGGTGCTACTAATATATTTATGGAACGTTATGCTGGTGAATACTTCAATCATGCTGATTGGGAAAATGCTAAGTTTGGTTATTATGTTAAAGCTATGCCTGCTTTCCTTACTAATATGGGAAGTGATACAAGTAATAATCTTACTGATGCTATTATTAAACTAATGGGTGTTGTTGATTATAATGGTATTCGTGAAACAGCACGTACCGTTGATGCTATTGAGATAATTAATAAGATGCGTAACTTTGCTTATAGTCCTCAAAGTGCTGGTGAGCATTTCATGCAGAATACTGCTATGATTGCTATGATGATTAGTAATAGAGTCTATAAGAATCAGAAAGGAGAGATTGTTATAGGAGATTTCCATAACTATAATCGTATGCTTGAAGATGTTGCGCTTCGTAAAGTTATCGAAGGTAATACTGAACTTGAAGAACTTTATGCTAAATTTATTAATCGTGTTAAAGAAGATAAGAATAGACTTAAAGATTATCTTTGGTTTAAGAAAGATGTTAATACAGAGTTCCTACGTAGTCTTAGTGATAAGACTTATGGACTAAGATATGCAGAAGTAAGAAATGAACTTACCAAAGAAGCTAAGAAAGAGTTTGATACTCTTCCAAAACTTATTGACCAATTTGAATTGAAAGATGGCTATGCTAAACTTAAAGATGATAGTCTTGTAGATTTAGGTAAACTTGCTGCTTTCAAAGGTAAAGTTGTATCAGTCAATAAAAAGATTCATGGTGTATATGACCGTCTTGGTGGTGCACGTATAGAATCTTCTTGGGTATTTGGTAGTTTGCTTATGCAGTATCATAAACATATTTATACTGGCGCTCTTAAACACTTCCGTAATAATGGTTATTATAACGAAAGTCGTGAAAGTATTGAACGTGGTTTCTATGTTAGTCTTTGGGATTTTGCTACTACTGAATTTAAAGGTATTGGCGATAGAGCTAAAGCTAAGGCTAACGATGATGGAACTAATGTTTTCATTGCTGGTGTACAACAGGTTTGTAGAGCATTTATTGATACTTTCTTAAACTATAAATTTAATTATGCTACAATGTCAAATGCTGAACGAGCTAATGTTCGTAGAGCTTTAGGAGAACTTACTGGTATTGCTTATGGTCTACTCGGTGGTATTGCTGCAAGCTGTGCATTACTTGCTGCTGACGATGATGATGAAACTGCTAAGATTATAGCTAATCTTGCTCTTTATCAAGCTGACCGTTTATCTTCTGAAACTATTATGTATAACATTGGTGCTGTATCTGAATTTGATAAACTTTGGTCAAGTCCTGTTGCTTTAGGTCAATCATTCAAAGATGTTATGTCTGCGTTTGGTTTTGTTGCTAAGTATATTACAGAAGGAGATGAATTTAATCCTAATTATACTACTGGTCTATATAAAGGCGAGAATAAACTTGCCGTTTATGTTAAGAGACAAATTCCTATTTATCGTGGAATTAATCGTATAATGCAATTAGACCAAAATAATAAGTATTATAAACTGACTGAAAATATGCTTGGTATTATTCCTACTCAATCTATTGCTGAATGGGTTGTTAATGGGAAATAAGATACAGGTCTAAGTGCGGATAAAAAAGAAGCCCGTAGAACTGATAAGATACTACTATCCTATCAGCCTACGGGCTTTTCTATTACTAAACTATTGCTTTTTGGCGGTTTTCCGGCTCGCCTTGCCGTTTTCTTTGTCGTCTTGAACAACTATATCACTTTAGGCATAAAGTCTCACAGCAGGGCTTAAAATCGCTCCCAATTTGTCAATTTCTTTCCACAACGAGCACAAACATAATAACCACCATCAACAACTCTTACATTTCCACCTTTACCACCTTTTCTATTAAGACTCATAACAAGATTTCCATAACGGTGTCTACTCTTACCTTTAATTCGAGTTCTTGATTCATTTACAAAAACTCTATCATGACCATATATTTTACATATTAGTCTTTTTAGCCACAATAACGTCTTCTTTCTTTTCAATAAGACCATAACGAATAAGATGTTTAATAAAGTTCTTAGTATTAAGAGCAAAATCATAGAAACAATCTTTCTCTTGAACAAGTTTCTTTGTTTCTACTGGTTTACCTTTAAGATTAACCGACATTTGTTTAGTAATATCAGCAACCTTAACTACTTTAGTAACTCTATTAAAAGAAAACAGAGTAAGACCGTGTATATTCTTCAGACTTCCGATATACTTATATTGCTGTTCTTGCTTCTGTAAGTACTCTATCTGTTCTTTAGACATTTTGTCTCTTTGTAAATTTGGTACAATTTCCATATCTATATTTTAATCTAAAAATGAATATTCATATTGACTATAATTTGGGTCAGTAGCACCTTTGTGGCACTCACGACAAACAAGTACACAAAAGACAATAACAATAATAGCTATAATTGCTTGTTTAAGACAACCATCACTTTCAGGTTCATCATCTTTGTGATAAGCTTTATTAGGAGTTTTCTTAATAGCTTTTTGAGCATCAGTATCATTAGGTTTCATATTGTTAGCATTTAGAGGATTAATATTATGTACACATCCTCTACGGGGGAACAGCTCTGCCGCCCGTAGGAGAATCAGAATAAAACAAGTAAGTCTACCATTCTCACGAACAGTAGACTCAATATGTATAACTTAACTATGAACATTAGCGTGTTCTCGCTTTACGATATATTAAATATCGCTTGCATCAACTCCACTTCTAATAAGCCGAGAATGAAGACAATCAATATACTTTTGCATATACATTAATTGGTCTTTCATATCATTTTGCTCATCTTCCGATAGAGTTTTAAATATTTCATTGCCACTAATAAAGTTAGCAAGTTTAACAGAACGTTCTCTAAGTTCATCATGTTCTGCAATCACACGTTCAATATGAGCAGGATATTTAGAAGTAACTGGTTTTTGTTTCAAACCAAATTTAGCCCATTGAAGTACAAAACCAAGTCCAGCCCAAATAGCATCAACAGCCTTTTCTTTAGCGAATTTCTTGCCTATGTTAATATCATAACGAGAAGGGTCAACACAAGAACTAAGTCCATGAGATTCAAAACCAGTAAGAGTACGAATACTAACAACAGTAGTTTTAGTACCAAGTTTTTCTGCATCTTCGGCAGCGATAAATCTTTCAATATCAGTAGACTTAATCATTTGACCATTTTCATCGTCAATAGGAAAATAAGCAGCATCAGCTACTTCTTTCGGACTCCAAGATTTGTATCCATCCGGATAAGTCACTTCATAACCATCACTATTAGGGTCTTGATTAGGTTTCATACCATAACCTTTATCAAAGGCTTCTTTGGCAGTCATTGGTTGTAGGTCAACCATTTTAATTCCAATTGCTTTCATTCTGTTCTTAAATTTGGTTCAATTTCTTGTTTAAAAAGTTCTTTACTAAACCATTCAGGTTGTCCATCATAAAGAATAACAATATAACCGTCATATTCTGTATCCGGTTCTGTAAGTTCAAAATCATTATCATAATTATCTTTATAGTATTGTTCATACTCAACATTAGTTGCTTCACAATACTTAATATCAGCAAGGACTTTACATTGTTTAAAATCCATGATAATTACTTTTCAATTTTGTTAATTACATCAGCAACATACGCTTGAGGAAAAGTTCCTTCAAGTCTTGCAATTTCTTTACCATCTTTTTCAATAACGGTAGTAGGATACATTCTAACCTTAAGTTTGGTTAGTTCTTCAACAGTAAAACTATCATTATGTCTAATACTATAACTAATATCAGTATTTGCATCAACAACAGCATTAGAAACAATGCGCATCATGATTTTACATGGTTCGCAATTCTTCTTTGTATAACATATAATTCTAATCATGTTTCAACTATATTTTCAATATCTTCAAAATTAGACATAAAACTTTGAACGGTTCTTCCATAAAATCCCGGAGTATTATCGGCACGAACATAGAATACTGCATCGTACCAATAACCACTTTCGGGACATTTGATTTTACCAAGTTCAACTACTTTATATTCATTCTTAGTTTGAGTATGAATATAAGTATGGTCAATAAGAGGTTTATCTCCAAGCATTATTTTGCAAAACGATTTTGTGTAGTTCCAGATACTTTAGCTGGTTCTTCATCAACTTCTTTAACCTTTTCAGATTCTGATTCAGGTTCAGGAGCTTCTTCGATTTTAGCTTCACCATCACCACCAGTAGAACCAAATCCTTTTTCGCCACGTTCAGTACTTCCAAGTTCTTCAATAGTTTCAACTTCTTCCCATTGAATCTTTTCTCTACGACGAACAAGAAGTTGACAAATGCGGTCTCCCTCATAATCATCACTAATAGGACGATATGGGAATGTAAATCCAGCTTTATTGAGTTCATTACTACAAGCTGCAAGGAAACGATTCTTACCAACACCGGGAATACCACGAACACAATCTTTAAGTTCTTCAACAGCACGGAATAAATGAACATTTGTACGTCCTTTAAAGATGATAAGAAGTTCTCCACGATAACCCCAATCAAGAGTTCCAGGCGCATTAGGAACATAAAGTTCAGTTTTAGTATTGCTACTACGTGGACGAAGTTCCATTTCGTATTCATCGGGAAGAGCAAAGTGAAGTCCGGTATGAACTATCCAACGGTCTTTTGCTTCATCATACTCAATAGATGTTGCATAAACGTCACAACAAGCATCTCCTTCTTTACCATATACAGGCAAAGGAATACGTTTATCTTCACGATATACACGAACAGGAACAATATCGTTCAGTTCTACTTGTTGGTTCATAAAGTTAAGAACATCTTCTTTAGAAGTCCCAGCGAGATACATACGAAAAGCTGTATCTAAATAATTAAAATCTTTTTTCATTTGATTAGTACGTTAATTAAATTCTTCCGCCATAGCGAAAGCTGTTTGAATTTTACGTGATTTGTCTCCAAATACAAGACTATCAAATCTCTTTTCGTCTTTAGCATTATCAATATTAGAATAATAACCAGTAATAGCATTAACAGCACCCCACGCTGTACCCATAATTTCTTTCTGCCCAACGCCACGATTATAATAATCCCAAGTAGCAGATAGAACATTAAGTTTACGCATAGAAATACCTGAATCTTCATAAGCAGAATTATTACGATAACAAAGTTCTTTGTAATTATGTCCTGTCTCAAATAGAACTTCTTCTTCATTAGGACTAAGGACATTCTTACCAATAAACTCCATTACATCTTCATCAGTAACTTTAATTTCGGCAAGCATATTATATACTTGTTCAAGCTCTTTACGTCTAACATCACAAATACCAAGTATTTCATGAGCAAGTTGTATATTAGAATGAACACTTGCAGTATGCCGGAAACTTACATAATTAGTAGAAGTACGAATAGCAGCCGTAAGAGTATTACGACAAATTACTCGAATAGGAGTAAATAAAATTTTAACTCCACTACTACCATCATGTGTATTAGTAAATACAAGATAGTTATCAACAGGGTCTCCTTTGACCAATATATTATTAGGTAATTTAGCACTAACGAAAATACGTTCTCCACTTCCAAAACTACCAGCAGTTTGCCAAATAGCTTTACCACTACCTATAGCGTCATCAAAAAAGGTAAATGCTTCCTTGTTCTGAACAGGGGTATATTTTCCCTTAACAACTCCAAGAGGAATATTATAATCAGTACGATAGGTAGCAAAAGCATTAGGACAATTCCGGAAAATGTCTTTTCCATGAAGATGAGCATCTTTATCTTTTGTTTCTTGGATAACTTTATCAAGGTCATAATCATTTTCAATATTAACTTGCATCTTGGCGTACAATTCGCATTTGTCTACTGACCAGTTTAGTCCAGCTTTAGTTATAACTTCAGAAGAAGTTAAACAATCACTAACATCAACAGCTCCTTTATATCGCCACGGTTCTCCTTTTGCATTATAATATGCCATAACTTAACTTATATTTTTAATTAGTTTAGAAGTATTTTTAGCATTTATAGAAGGAGTAACAATTCGTAAATTACTCTTTCTATTATCAAGTTTATTACGATTAATATGGTCTATTGGATGTTTTACTAATATACTTTTATCATAAAATATACTAATAGGACTACAAATAAATCTATGAAGAAGTACTCGTTTTCCACATATAATAGTAGCTACATATCTATCGCAAATACACCATTTATATTGTTTACAACGTTCTACATCATCTATATCTATAATGGTTTTACCTTTGATATTACCAAAAGTATCATATAAAATCATTTCTGCATAACTATCATAAATAATATATTCGTTAGGATTAAATCTAAGTCTTTTACGAACATGACCATATCTAACAAAGTGAGCATAGTGAGCACTACAATATCCTTTACAAACAGCAGGTTTATTACAACCATCAACATTACAAGGATTGTTGTTTCTCTTTCTATAAACGAACTTCATTAATTACTATTTAAAAGATTTTCAACTTCTTCTTTAATAACTCTCTTAGCACGTTCTCTATCATATCCTAAGACATTGATGAGATATTTAAACAGTTCGTCAAGAGTCTTTTCGACTTCTTGACTACCTATTCTAACTCTGGGTCTATCTTCACACATAATAATTTATTTAATAATCAGACTTTCATTATAACCAAGTTCAGCAAAATTACTAACACCACCTGTCTTAAGAATATTCTTAAGTGTGGTCTTATTAATATCCGGAACAACATTAGAAATATGTTCTTCATTAAAGAACGCATTAATAAGAGAGAAATGAGCCTTACTAAGTAGACTATAAGCACCTATTGAAGTTTCAAACTTAACATTAAGATTCATAAGGTCATCAATAGTAAACAATTGACCATGTTCTTCCATCATGCGTTCAGCACGTTCAGGACGTTCAGCTTTAAACTTAGCATTAATAACATCAATAAATCCTTGCGGGTCAAGAGAATCAACATTAGGATTATCAGTATCAAGCATATCATTATTATATAGTTCTCTAAATTGGTCAAATACCATATCTTTGAACGTGAGTAACAGTTCTTCATCCATGAGTAGAACTTCAGACTTTTTAGTATAAAGTTTACTATCAACAAGATTAACAACTTTGTTACCATTTTTTCCAGTTTCTCCATAAGCCGCAACCGCTTCATACATACTATCTTTAAGACGTTTAGCTTGATTCTCTTTAGTCTTACGAATCATAGCAATTCGAGTTTCCTCTTTCTTACAAGCTTCGGCATCAAGACTAAGAGAAGTATAATATTTACGATAACCATCAAGCTTTTGCTTTAGGTTTTCTTCTGTAATAGCAAGTTTAGCAAGAATCTCTTCTGTAACTTCGCCACCAGCTTCTTCAATCTCAAAGAAAATATCTTCAAGTTCAGCACTAATAGAAAATAGACTTTGCTTTCTTGGAGCTTCTTCTACTTTAGCAGGTTCAGCTTTTAGAGCTTCTTCCGCTTTTACTTTTGGGTTATTAAATCCTATCATATCTTTAAGGTCTACCATTAACTGTATATACATAAGCTGTCTTAATCTTACCGCAATTAGTACAGCGACTAATAATCGCTATACCAATTACATGTCCATAGACATCTTTAATATCTTCTTGTTTGATAACTTCACATTTATGAAGTCCAAACGCACAACGAGTATTTTGACTTACTTTCATATCTTATTTAAAATCGTAACCAAGTTCATCAAGTTCATCTTTAATCATACCGGCAATAATCTTAGCATTAGGATGAGGTTTGCCAGTCTTACCATAATATCTTAAATCAAGAATATGACGCCATTCTTTAATACTATAAGTATAAACAACTTCAGTAGCTAAATCAAGAGGTAATTCTCCTCTTGCGTCTTGAGGTTCCATTCCATCTGCAATTTGAGCAAGATAAGCTCTACAAGAAGAATCATTATCAAGAAGATAACGTTGAAGCATAGGCTGTTTATACTTACGAAGTACAACAGCAGTATTATCATAAGGATGCCATTCGCCATCATCAACTTTAATATAATGACATTTACCATCTTCAAATTTATAATAAGCAACTTCTTCTTGCATAAAATCAAACCAATGTGGTTGACAAATAGCACATTCTCCTTCAAATCTACCACGAGAATAATTACAATAACGAGTAGACTGTTCAGCAATATTATTAGGACTAACACGATTCAACTCACGAGACGTACTAACTTGTGTAATAACATTAAAAGTATATCTCATAAGTTTATGTCCTATTTCAGTTTCAACAAAATGTTTTCTATTAACTTCATATTCCTGTAAAATATTAGCAGTATTTGGGTGGTCTAAAATAAATTGACCATTAGTAGCAACATAAAATTTATCTTTATAAGATTCAAATTCTATATAAGGACATTCTGTAAAATTCTCAACAATATATTTACAAGCAGATGTAAATTTACTCATAATATAATAATAAGAATCATGTCTTAACATACTAATATGATTAGACTTTATCAAATCATCACAAAGTAATTTATCATCTCTACCAGTCTTAGCAGCATAACAAACTCTTGCACATCGAGCAACATGGCTAATATTATTTTCAGGAATCCAAAGCTCGACTTTAGGTCTAACAATTTTCATAATTAATCTTTGTTGTTCCCCCGTAGGGAAGTTGAAAATATCTTATCGTTTACCAAGTTCAATACCTTATGAAACAACTGGAACTTATTCCCGTTATTCTCAATAAGAAAATCATATTCAACATCAGTAAATACTTCACTTACATGATTAGGATTACGAGACTTATTATCTTTAGCAGCATCTCTTACAACTTTAATAACATATCCATTATTTTGTCTACGGATAACATCACTTTCATTAGCAAAACGAACATCAGGAATGATACAATATCCATGCTTACTACGAGCATCAATAGCAGTATTAATAGTAGCTGTAACCCAACAATTCTCGCTAATACGATTTCTACCAATTTCTGTTCCAACATATTGCATCATAGTTCTAAGAGTAATAGCAACTTTATTATCATAAGTCATGAGTAAAGCAGCAAGAGGAGAAGTAGCAAGGATACTATGATTAACAATAATATAATCTTCTCCTATACGATTTATATCAACGAAGACTCCTAAATCCATAAGGTAATACTTACGTTCTTTATACTCAATATCGTCAAAGAAATCTCTTGGAATATTGAATACTTTAGAACAAATATCTTTGGGAAAATCTCCAAAATGAGTAATAGAAGAATCAACTTTATTCATACCAGGCTTATCCCACTTGATACTCCAAGTTCTATAATCAGCTCTAAATCGGTTATTACGAATAATATATGAAATCATATTCGCAACTGTATCTTTACCAGATTGAGCTTCACCATTAACACCAATAATAGGTCTAATATTTCCAACCATATCTTTATTCATATTTTTATCACTTCAAATATATACAAATAATACAGACCACTTTATAAAATTATTATATTTAACCTTTGTTAAGGTCAAGCCATTTTAAGGCTCACCACAGCCTGTAAATCTGAATCTTAACAAGACATCAGCCGATAGGGGAAAATGCCATGACGGGCAAAAGAGTGGCATCTATGGGCACATCGCAGCACAGTTTTACATCAGCCGACAAACAAAAGCGGGAGCTACCACGAATAATATTCGCAGCAACTCCCGCACCTCAAACACTAACAACAACTATATATCAAATTCTACAAGCAATATATTGTTCATTATATTCAACAATATTAAATTGAATATTACTGTCATTCTCATAAAGAGTACGAAAATATTCTCTATGAGAAACAGGACGAATTTTCAATCTACCAAAATTATCTACATGACAAGGACGACACGCTTTATCAATCTTTTCTTCACTGAATATAATATACAACTGACGACCAGCATCAGAAGTACAAGTATCAGCTTCAAGATAATATTTACTTTTAAGAAGTTCTTTATCTCTTATATAAATAATATTATCTCTAACAGAATACCAAGCACGTTCCTTATCTATTGTAGTATTAATAACATTATAGAAAAGTCTAACATTACTATTCATCTAACAATATCTTAGTTTGTTTAATATGAAAAGGAACTTTTTCAACTCCACTACGTTCTCCAAATTCAACAAAGAGATGTTTGCCAATATAAAGATGTTTATCTCTAAGTACCATTTGTTGATATTCATGGGTAGCACTAAGTCTTGTTTCAAATTTAGCATGATTTACATCATTCTGACAAAGAATAATAGGTAAGTCTCTCTTAGGTTCTTTGTAAATATCAACTATAACAAATTTGCCATCAGTAGCAGATTTAAACTTCTCCATATAACCAACACGACGACGACCATATTGATAGTCAGCGTCAGGATTACGAAGAATAAGTCCTTCAAATCCAAGACCAATATATAAATCTCTTGCTTTCTTAGCTTCGACGTCATTAGTAATACTATGAATAGGAAGAACTATAATACGTTCTTTATTATTAAGATGAGCATCAAGAGTAGGAAATCTTGTTATCTTATTAGGCAAAAATCCTTCAAGAAGATGATACCTAAGTTCTTGTCTCATATCTTGAACTGCAACATCATAACACCAAAATTGAAGAGCTTTATTCTCAACACAATTAGCGTCTTTAACAAAATGATTAATCTGATTTACACTATAACCAGGAAGATAAACTTCACCATCTAATACCCAATTCTCATCAAGCATATATTGAATAAGTCTCTTATCGAGCCAATAAAGAAGATACTCTTCAAGATTGTTAAGAGTATTCCAATAAATACCCTCACGAGATTGGAATCTAAGTCTTACAGGCTTAAACATATCTCCATTGTTATATTCAGCACTAATAAAACATCTAAGACCGTTAATCTTATATTGTCCAAGCATAACAGGAACTTTATCCCATACTTTGCCTGTATAAGATTTGGCAAGCATAGGAAGAAGTCCACCATTATTTTCGTTTGTACGATAACTTGGAAGATAAGTATTAAGATAGTCTATAAGGAATCTCGATTGTTCTCCTTCCACTTCTTCTACGGGGGGCAGAATAATAGAACCATCATCCTTGACATCTTCCATAGTTACATAACCAGTCTTACGTTTATCATTATATCTACTTTTAAGTTCAGCAGCAGGGTCTTTTTGTGTAACTCTATAAACATCCGTTCTAATAGTTTTACCAACAATCCCATATCTGACTATAATCTTAGAAGCATTTTCAACTAATTCAGCACTCCAACAAGTAGGTACTTCATTATTATTCTTTCTATATAACCATTGTCCCATTAACTTTTAGGTTTAAGACCACCAAATGCAAACGTAACAGCTTTACTACTAAGAATCTTAGCTTTACGTTCAGCAACAGTTTCTTTTTTAGGTTTAGCTTTAACAGCTTTTTCTCCTACTTTGAGAGTATCGCCATCAAACATGGATTGAACCTTATCAACTCGCACTTTACGAGTACTACTACGAACTTTCTTACTATAAACAATAGGAGGATTTTCAAGTTCAAATAGTTCATTCTTCTTTAAAACTTCTCCATATTGTTCCATAACTTTAGCATATTCTTCATTAGTCATTCCATTATCCATAGCTTTGTTTAGAAGATAAGCAAATTCTGCATCACTTCTTTGCCAAACATAACTATTAGTTTGACGAGGACGACCACCATCAGGAAGAACTAAAGTAGCATCAAGTTCTTTTAGCACAACTTGTATAGCTTTGTCTATTCCACCATATTGTTTAATATGTGCTTCAACAAATCTTATATCTTGCGCATCAAGTTCTACCATTACAATGAGCTTTTATCACATTCATGAATCACAATACGTTGTGGTTTACCAATAAGACAATAATTGTATTTAAACCACTCAAATACATCCCAAGTAGGACGGTATTTAATATTGTCTTCAAATTCTACTTCTCCGGAAAGATAACTAAATCCACTTGGAATAGGATTACCTTTATCGCTATCATCAATAAGATGAAGCTTCTTTATAGCAGCTATATCTTCTTCAGATGCAAGGTCAACTTCTCCATAGATATAAATGGATTTTCTACTTACAGTAAAACCGTTATCAAGAGTAGTTTGTTCACGAGTGTCAAGTTCTTTTTCTTGCTTCTCGGTAATAGGTCGCATAACGGTAAATTTATCTCCTACAATACCTTTAGTACGGCAGAGAATCGTCTTGGTTCGTATCCCAAGAAAGTTCTGTTTCTTCATAATTATCTACTATATATTTATATGATTTATCTATAAGTTCTTTAATAAATTCAACTGAATATTGACTACGTAATTCGGCAAAGTCTTTAACATCATATTCTCTTGGAATACAAAAAGGAATTATACCATAGTTATCTCTAAGCCAAATAGCTTCTCGATAACCAGCATTATCATTATCCATAAGAGAAACAATATAACCATGAGGACAACGACTTCGTAGCCAATCATATTCATTCTGTTTAAGTTTATACGATTCGTGAGGAATATTAACAAGACCAATATTCTCTATGGGCGACCCCCCGTAGGAGAAGTCAAGAGATATACTGTCAAGATAAGCTCTAAGACTTATTCTATCTTTAGTACTCTTAGTTATTATAATAGCATCATATTTATCAAGTTCAAGATTAAGTAATCCCTCAAGACAATTACTATTAGTAATAAACCTTACAGTACCATGTTTTCTATTAGGAAAATAAAGTTTAATATTATAGATACCTTTTTTATCTTGTCCAAGTATATAAGCATAACAAACATCTTTTCTATCATTATCATAATAATATTTAGGTTCAGGATTAACCTTTCTATTAACATAATATTGTTGAACAGGATATATAAAATTAGTATTAAGATAACTAAGAGGAACATGAAATTTACCCCAATAGTTTTTATCATAATTATTCCATTGACGAGGAACAAATTCAATAATAGGTTTTCTATTACGAGCAGCTTTTATACCATCAGCAATAATTTCATTAATAGTTTCATCTTTATCCTTACCATATATAATATTTCTAAAAGTATAAGCAATATGTTTAAGAACAAAGATAAACCAACCCTTATTAGATATATCTACGTTTTTATGGATAATCTCACCAATAACAAGAGCAGCAGCATCAAAACAATCACCATGAAAATAACCAGCAAAGTCTTTACCTTTAAGCTTACCACGATTGTCATATCTAAAACCAAAACTCGGATGTTCATCAACACGAAAAGGACTTGAAATAAATTCGCCAGTAGCAATACAATGTTCAATAACATCTGTATCAATACCTGTGTAAGCACTAAAAATACTTACTTGATTAACTTTGGAAAGGATAGTATCTTTTGTAAGACTACCATTATTTATAGTTCTTCTCATATCAACTTCAACATCTTTAACGTGGATAATAAAAAAAGGGATAAGACACCAAATATAGCATCTTATCCCTTTATATCCAACTATTTAACTAACTCTTAGAACGGCAGGTCGTCGGCAGGATTGCCAGTTCCAGCGAAAGCAGAAGCACCGCCAAAACCACTATCTGTACCACCCATAGGAGCACCGCCCATAGCAATACCCGGAGCAGCACCACCCATCATAGGAGCACCCGGAATAGCAGGAGCAGCAGGTTTAGCAGTTTCTTTATAAACAATAGATTCTTTTGCAGCATCTACTTTAAGAAGCGGAGCAACATTCTGTTTGTAAAGCTCGATACAACCTTCACCAACAAAGTTAGTAAAGCCCAAATCGCCAGCCGTAGATTTACCACGAACAACAGGCTGCCAAGCATTCTTAACTTTAGTAAAGCGGAGAAGCTTCATCCAAATAGGAATAAGAGCACCACTTGCAGTCTTATAGACCGGCTTGCCGTCATTGTTCATCAACTTCACGAAGTTCTCGAATAGACTCTTCCAACCGTTCAGAACAACTTCTGCATCAACGGGAATATAATTACCGTCTTCATCAGTATCTTCAAAAGGCAGACAAAGAGCATCTTCTTCGGCTTCAGTCATAGCACGACCTTTGAGAACAAATACATCCATGATATGTTTCATCCAACCAAGAACAGAATCAACTTTCCAAGATTCTGCACCACCAACAATAGTAAGAGCATTACTTTCAGCCGGCATCATACGATGAGTAACATAACGACGAATAGATTCATTTTCTTCGTTACTTGCGAACGTAAGAGTAAGAATAGGAATAGCACATCCAGCAAACGATTGCAGACCTTGTACTTCAGCACCAAGAGTAACCCAAGTTACTTCTACATTATCAAGATGTCCTACAAATAAACCATTTGCACGATTAGCATCACGGCGTTCATCAAATTTAAGACGAGACGCAGCACGTGTTTCATTGCTAATACCTCTACGACGTTTCTTTTTGGTTTCTTCAACTGGAGCAGCTGCACCTTGTTGTTGTTCATCACCAGCAGCTTCACCTGCTTTAACTTCTTCTTGTTCTTTTTTAGTTTGAGTACTCATTTCAACTAAATTTAAAAGATTAATAAAATATATAGATAAAAAGAGAGCCGCACTTAGATTATCTCCATGCGCGGCTCTACACTATCAACGAAAAGGATTGTCTAACTAACGGACGAGTTATTCAGCAGCAGTTTCTTCTTCAGAACCGTCTGCCTTTTTACCTACACGGATAGGTTTTTCTTCTTTGGATTCGCCAAGCACAGCAACTTTCACGGAAACATTTTCATGACCGTTAAAGATTTCTGCATCGACAAGGTTTTCAACATCAATAGCGAACACACGGTTCAACTTCTCGGCTGTGTCACCCATATCGGCTTTGAGCTGATTCCATACGTTAGAGTCGGTGAAAGTTAGTGAAACACCTGTACCGGTAGTAGATGCAGGATTCGCACATTTACTTCCTTTGTATTTCGCAACTTCGTCTCCTTGAATAGCTTCGATAAGAATGGCTTTCAGTTCCTCTTCGGTAGCTCCTTCACGATTCAGAGCAGCAACCAACTCTTCATTTTCAGAAGCACGGGCAGATTCAAGACATTCTTCAAAGTGATTGTCAACGTATTTAGCTTTATCAGCTTTCGTCATACGTTCACGAGTTGTTTTCGGGTTACCCTTTGAATCAAATTCTTGGATACCTTTCGCAATACCCCACATATCAAATTCTTTGTGGATAGCGATAGCAGCTTCCATAGAATCAATGTCAAGTCCATTTGCGGTACAGAACTCAACAACTTCCGGTGCTTTGTCACGAATAGCAGCATCAATATTATCCGCATTGGTTACGAACATGATGTTGTCTCCGTGCTGCAACAGCAACGCTTTAGAAACCGGAGGAGTAATACGGAAACTACCTGCATTTGCACCTGCAACCAATTCTGGTTCATAACTTACATTTCTCTGACCTGCATTAACTGCGCTAAAACCGAAAGCCAATTTTCCAAAAGTTTTCATACTAAATTTGTTTTAAAATGTTTATAAATATGAGGTCTAACACCTCTTTGTTATTTTACTTCTTGAGCTTCAATATCAATAATATCTGCATCGTTAAGCTCTGCGCCAGCAACAATCTTAAGTTCACTTGTTTCATAAACTCCAAATAGAATGTCACTTGCAATATCACGAGCAGCATAAGTAAAAGCTCTATGTCCAATAAGTATTCGAGCATACTTTTTATAAGTATCTTTCTCGAACATTTCAGCAGCTTGAGCTTCACTAAAACTAAATCTTCCAATAGAATGAACTTCCTTATCACGAACTATACGACAAATATCATATTCAGTCACATAATCTATGGGCTGATTAGGTATTCTATAAACAGGAACAAGTCCTTGTTTAGCAAGTTCTTGAGCATGAGCCGGATTCATAGCAATAGAGAGTTTATTATTCCACTGATAACTTTTATATATGTTATTATTAAAATCTTTAAAATAAAGAGTTGGATAAACATACATAATATCTGTGTCTTTACTCTCTAATTGTTTCTTTTCAGCTTCTTTACGATTACTGCATTTAATACAATAATCAGGAAGTTTATCCTCAACATAAACGTTAAAACCATCTGTATATTCATACAGAGGACTATAATCTTTTGTACATTCCCATGTTAGTCCTGCCTTTGATAATAACGATTTAATAATATGAATATCAACACCAGTTTTACCATTAATAACGTGCACGTGTTCAAGACAAGTACTAAAAGGTAGATTAAGGTCTTGTGCTCTCATTAGAACAGCAAGTCCATCTTCTACACTTGCAATACCACCTTTCTTACTTCTTGCAACTTGTAGCATAAATACTTTCGCAGCTTCAAGTTGATTCGGGTCTAAAAGATTAACCCGATTAAGAGTATGAACGTTATGTACAACAGGTTGTTTACTCACATCTTTTCTTGTTGTTGCAACGGAATGTTCACTTGCAACAACATTTGTTCTTTGTTCTTCTGTTTTCTCGTCCATTATGTCAAAGACCTTTCGTTTTCACATCACAAATATAAATCTTATTCCATTACTGACAAATAATTCCACAATTATTTTCATTAAAAATATCACTATCTACCGTTTTAGTAGTAATAGTCGTGAATCGGTTTGGCTTGCTCTGTAATAGCTTCGTTTCCTCGATTGTTCCTTGTAAGAACACCTTATATATAATATGTGGTGCACTATTAAAAAGAACTTTATTAAAACGGTATTTAAGAGCTGTAACTTCATCACATAGAGGACTTGTCAAAATCCAAACGTCTACGGCTATTTGCAGCTCGTCTGACGAACTATTTTTCACGGATAATACTTTTAATTGTCCTTGCTGAAAAAGTCGCTCATTCGCGCTGGAAATCGCCTTAGATTTGACGATTCTCGGCTTGCCTTTGTTAGCTCCGGACTTGTATAAAACAGGAATCCCATTTTCATCTACAAGAACTCTTGGTTCAATAGCATCATGATAATCTCCACAATCAATACCATTTTCTTCAAGATAAGCAGTAACACGAGCAGCAAACTCTCCACGTTTAGATATAATCATTATTTGTTTGCCAGTATTTTCCTTGACAATATCAAGAATAGCATTAAGTTTAACATCATTATCTGTAACAAGATTACTTCGTTTACGAATAATTTCATAACAAAGTGTAGCCTTATCCAATAGAATATTAGGATTATAACATTCATCAATTTGACGATTAAATCCAATAGTCATATCAAGTTCGGCAGACCAACCATTATTTAACGCAAGCTGATTACGAAATTCAGCAGCACTAACACCAGTTTTACTATCTCCAACTCTTGCTTTTGTAATAGCATCAAAATCTCCAAATATATTAAAGCATTGAGTTATAAAATCAGTATATTTATCATATTCTTCTTTATCAGCAACAGGGAGTAGGCAACCTACTCTTCGTTCCTCTACGGGGGAACTCAAATTAACAGCATTAATATCATTCGCACTTAATTCTACATTAACAGCAGGATAGTGCTTATATATTTCCATTAGGTTATTAGAGTCGATAACATCTTTAGTAATAATAAATAGATGAAAGTCAGAAGTAGTTCCTACACAATTGACATAATTACTATAACGTTCAAGACCAACAAAAATTGCCAGATTATATACATATCTATACCGAGCATTAACATAAGTTTCACTTAGTACAGTAATATGTTCTTGATTTATTTCATTACTTGTGAGAGCTTCTATAATAGTCCTTCGAGTTTCATATGCATCAACACATATAAAAACTTTTAGGTCAGGATTCTTAGCCATCATCTTCTTTAATATCACTACGATTAGTTTGGCGTATTCCATAGGTCTAACACAATGAATTGTACCATGACCTTTGTTCTCTCGTCCCCACTTATCAGCTAACGTCTCATACATTGACTCAATCGTCTTCATAATAATCTATATTTTCATCAACATAAGCATCAGCATATTCCTCTTCAAAAGCAGTATCATCAAAAAGACTATTAAATTGTCCATAAGCTTTCTTGATACGAGTTTTACCTTTTCCTTTAGGACTGATACCAAGTTTGATAGGATTAATAATCTTCATAGCTTCTTCATAATAATACTTATAATTAATATTACGAAGAGAAATATCAACATCATCAAGAGTATTTATAACAGTAACAGACGAACCAGCAGCCATACGAGAACGAGAAGCAGTATCATTATGAACTTTCTCAATTATGCAACCAGTATTGGATATATAAAACCTAACATATCTTTGACATACAACTTGTTGAACTTGCTGATTATTAACAAATGTTTGTTCGACATGAAATTGACGTCCAACGTTCTGTGTCTTACAAAAGTCAAGAATATTAGTAGCTTTACGAAGTGTATCCATAACAGGAACATTCTTAAGAAAGTAATCACTAACTGCTTGAGCAACAATAGGCATATCATATCCTTTCTGTAAATCAACAGCATACATAAGAGGATTAAGAGCACCTTTATATTCAAGTTTAAGACCTTTCTTTGTACGGAACTGACAAATATAGTTATTAACATCACGAGCAATAAGACAATGAACTACATCTGTATCTGCACTCATCTTCGTCTTTTCTTGCCACCATTGAGTTATATACTCATATTTACTTATATCTTTATCATAAACCTTAACCATGATACCATCAGTATTAGCACTAATAATATGAATACCATTAAGTTCAAGTTGTTCACAAAGCATAAGCAACATAAGCTGACCATTAATTGTCACTTCAAGTACAGCTCGTCTGTCATACAAATCTCCTTTTTCAAAACCAAATTTACCATAGATAGAATTTATCACAATCTTCAATACAAGAGCAAGTACATCACGAGGAATACCATCAACAATATCATCAAGACTATGTTTAACTTTAACTCTCGTATCTTTCATCCAACGAATAAGACCAGCAAAAATCTTCTTAAGCATATGAGCAGGAGCAACTTCATACTCTGCCATAATACTTGGATAATAACTGGCAACATCAAAATGAAATATAGTAAAAGGATTAGCATTTTTCTGTTCCCCCGTAGGAGATGCAGAGACAACAGTCCCACCATCATAAGGAGTAGTACTCCATATTTCCATAGGAATATCTCTACTATGCAAACCACCTGTACCAAGACTATAAACTATATTATCAATCTTAACTTCTTTATTAAATTCTTCTTTGCTTACTCTATAAATAGTAGTCTTTTTAATTTCAGCAAGAAGTTTCTGAAGTTCGGGAGTCTTAAATTCTACACATGGGAATATTATTTTACCAAGATTCATACCTGTACGTTCAGTATGTTTACCTTTCCATTTTTCAGGTGGTAGACCACTACGTTCAGAATAGAACTTTTCAAACAATATATCAGCCATATTACTACGACTACTATTAAGTACGTTTACATTATAAACACTACTAACAGAATATCGTGATTTAACTTCTTCTGGATTAAGACGAACAATTTCACATACAATAAACACATCATTTTTATTATAATGCATCATAGGTGGAATATATTCATCTAACATATATCTATCCCACTTATCAATAAGTTTATTAAGCTTATCGGGAGGCAGTCCTTTATACAATAGATTATCATAATAAAGTTCTGCATCTTTTTCACAAATAGGAGGAAGTTCATATTCCAGTAATTCAAACCATTGAAGATTTATAGAAGTTTGTTTAAGACCTTTTGGTGTAGCTTTTCGTTCACCGGTATCTTTATCAATTCTAACTCCAGCTTTATTAAGAGCGAATATTCGCATAACATCAACATCAACATAAGGAAGTTTAAAACGTCTAACAGTATTAATCTGATAATCGTTATATAGTTTTTCCTTATCATCTTGAAGAGATATAATCTTCTTACTAAGAGTATATAGATACCTAATTAAATCTTTAGTATTGTCAAAGTGAGCAACATTCATAAGAAACCCAGCCACCATGAGATTATCGTAGCTAAGTCCATTATAAGTATATACATTAACACCTTTATGTCTCATACCATTAATATAACCAACAAGAGACAATAGTTGACTATCATCTTTATCAGTAATATAAAATGCATCACATTTGACAGTATTAAGTCTACGTTTAATTTCAGCAACAGTTAGTTTTTGAACCAACGGTATAGGCTTACCTTTATCATTAACACAATCTGCAAATACTTTCAGATAATCATTAAGACTAATAAACGTAACACTAAAGAAATTAGGAAGTATCTCAACATCCGCAGCTCTACAATCAATCACTATTTCATTGTTATTCTAAACATTATAAGTTACAATATCATTAGACAAACGCCTAAGTAAACTATTATATTTATCCACATTATAGTGTTTAATTCCAAGAGAAGGATAAAAGTGTAAATGATAATCAAGATTATCTAATACAAAATCGACATCATTAGTATTAGGTTTAACATCATAAAATAATCTATATGCGTCTCCAAATACAAATGTATGTCGATAATAACCAAAACGCCAAACTTCAAAGAAGATACGTTTACATTGAATAACCGAACTATCAAACACTTTATAATCGTTACCAAGTTTACATTTAACAGCACAGGAAAGTAGACAATGTTCTTCAAATACTTTATTAGATGCACGATTATAAATTCTAATAATATCGTTGACGGCATCTTCATTATGTTGTGGAATCACAAACATAGCATTTGCAATACTATTTCCTATATCATTAAATATAACTTTATCTTCGTTTAGAAGTCTTGCTGGACAATTTTGACAAGCTACGTTCATTTATAATAAGATTTTCAGGATGTACATAATAGAATGAATATCTATCTATTTTAAATCTTGTATAAACAAGAATATCTTCCGGCTCATCCATTCCACGCCATCCAAAATCTTTATGAACTCTAACAATAATAAGACCATTTCTCGTATTATATCCTACAATACGTCCTTGTTCTTTACCATTAGTTGCTTTATTAAATTCGCAAGGTTTGCCTTTATGTTTAATGGCAAATTTACGAGCTTCATCAATTTTATCTCCCATAGCACAAAAATAATTCGGTTGACGGTCTACTACAAGCAACGTATAATCTACGGAGTAGTTCATCTTGATTTGTATATGGATGTCCATACTTATCATAAACCATATCATTAACATCAACAAATACTGTATTATAAGTTGAACCTTGACTTTTATGAGAAGTTATAGCAAATCCATAATCAATATCACGAGAAAACAATACTTTACCATAAGTATTAAGTATGTTATTAGCAAGTAGATATTTCCGTTTAAATCTATAATATTCTTTCCATTTAGAAGCACGAGTAGAACCAGTAGCAATCTTAGCATCATTAATAAGATTATTCAGCTTATTAAAATAAAGATTAATAGTGAATTTATCTTCGTGGTCAATAATACAAAGAGGTTGAGTTATCTTACCACCATGAATAGCTTGAAATTTAACCATGAAACATTTAAAGTCATGAGTCGGGTCTTGAAAATCAGTTATATCATGTATAATATACTCTTCACTATTATTTATAATAATATCACTAAAATCATCAACAATAGTAGCATAAGACATTATAAGGTCATTCTTTGTAATAATATTCTTATCAGCACCTTTTATAATGGACTTTCTAACATAGTTAT
>ERZ1106973.148-NODE-148-length-95199-cov-32.949182_pt1 | contig 95199 bp, 81 predicted proteins | sample MGYA00403686_ERZ1106973 | MGnify/ENA primary metagenome ERZ1106973 (study PRJEB35170, sample SAMEA104062408) | human gut metagenome | biome: human gut; feature: human-associated habitat; material: faeces | place: Denmark | collected 2012-11-06 ...
TGAGAACTGCTAATCACAGCTCTACGCTCAAAAGTGCTTGAGGTGCCGTGCTGAAAAGCACGGATGCCAATAAGTGAGTCCGACACCCTTCCTTTTACGGGTTTCCGTGAGAGGAAGGGTGTTTTTTGTTTATCCTTGCTTGCTGTTCGGCCTGCTTCATGATACAATAAAACAGAAGCCGCCGAACATTTTATAGTTGTGTCGTAGGAGCGAAAGCCATGAGAGCATTCGAAAAACTGAACATTGCCGTTGCGGGCACAGGCTATGTCGGCCTGTCCATCGCCACCCTGCTGAGCCAGCACCACCATGTCACCGCTGTGGACATCGTGCCGGAGAAGGTGGAGCAGATCAACCACAAAAAGTCCCCCATTCAGGATGACTACATTGAACGATACCTTGCGGAAAAGGATCTCGACCTGACCGCTACGCTGGACGGGGAAGCGGCCTACCGGGACGCGGACTTCGTGGTCATTGCCGCCCCGACCAACTACGACAGCCGGAAGAACTTCTTCGATACCTCTGCGGTGGAGGCGGTCATCCAGCTGGTGATGAAGGTGAATCCCGAGGCCATCATGGTCATCAAGTCCACCATCCCGGTGGGCTTCACGGCTTCGATTCGGGAAAAATATCAGTGCAGGAACATCATCTTCAGCCCGGAGTTTCTGCGGGAGTCCAAAGCGCTGTATGACAATCTCTACCCCAGCCGCATCATCGTGGGTACGGATATGCAGGACGACCGCCTTGTGGAGGCGGCCCACACCTTCGCCCATCTGCTGCAGGAGGGGGCCATCAAGAAGGATGTCGAAACCCTCTTCATGGGCTTCACAGAGGCAGAGGCCGTCAAACTGTTTGCAAACACATATCTGGCGCTCCGCGTCTCCTTCTTCAACGAGCTGGATACCTATGCCGAGATGAAGGGCCTTGACACCCAGAAGATCATCGAGGGCGTCTGCCTCGACCCCCGCATCGGCACACATTATAATAATCCCAGCTTCGGCTATGGCGGCTACTGCCTGCCCAAGGACACAAAGCAGCTTCTCGCCAACTACGCCGATGTGCCCGAGAACCTCATCGAGGCCATCGTGGAGTCCAACCGCACCCGCAAGGACTTTATCGCCGACCGGGTGCTTCAGATGGCGGGCTACTACAGCTATGGGGAGGAGAACGAGTACGATGCAAGGGAGGAGAAGCCCTGCGTCATCGGCGTCTACCGCCTGACCATGAAGGCGAACTCCGACAACTTCCGGCAGTCCTCCATTCAGGGCGTCATGAAGCGGATCAAGGCCAAGGGCGCGACCGTCATCATCTACGAGCCGACGCTGGAGAACGGCACGACCTTCTTTGGCAGCGAGGTGGTAAACGACCTTGAGGCGTTCAAAAAGCGGAGTCAGGCCATCATTGCCAACCGCTATGACAGCTGCCTCGATGATGTACAGGAGAAGGTCTACACCCGCGACCTGTTCCGGAGAGACTGAGCCTCGCAGCCCGGTTTTGTCGGGCGGACGCGGGATGGAAAGGCTGCTCTTTGTCAAGCCACTGTCAAAATAGACACAATTCCAGAATATCCCGGGAAAAGTTTGTTAATAAATTATCCATCCGCCGTCCTTGCAATACACACACATTTTGTTTATAATAGTGTCATAGGGGTCAAGGCCCCGAGAGTGAGCGAAATTCGATTCCGAAGAATGAATTGAGAGGAGAATAATCACTATGGGTTTAGGTAAAAAGACGATCGACGATCAGAACTACTGCGGCAAGAAGGTCCTTGTCCGCTGCGATTTCAACGTCCCCATGAAGGACGGCGTCATCACCAACGAGAACCGTATCAATGCGGCTCTGCCCACCATCCAGAAGCTGGTCAATGACGGCGCAAAGGTCATCCTGTGCAGCCATCTGGGCAAGCCGAAGAACGGCCCCGAGGCAAAGTTCAGCCTCGCACCCGTTGCTGTGGCTCTGAGCGCAAAGCTGGGCAAGACCGTCGTGTTTGCTGACGACGACAACGTCGTGGGCGAGAATGCAAAGGCTGCTGTCGCTGCCATGAACAACGGCGACGTCGTCCTGCTGCAGAACACCCGTTTCCGCAAGGAAGAGACCAAGAACATCCCCGAGTTCTCTCAGGAGCTGGCTTCTCTGGCTGACGCTTATGTTGACGATGCATTCGGCAGCTGCCACCGTGCACACTGCTCCACCGCAGGCGTCACCGACTACATCAAGGACACCGCTGTCGGCTACCTGATGGAGAAGGAGATCAAGTACCTCGGCAACGCCGTGAACGATCCCGTCCGTCCCTTCACCGCTATTCTGGGCGGCGCAAAGGTCGCTGACAAGCTGAATGTCATCTCCAACCTGCTGGAGAAGGTCGATACTCTCATCATCGGCGGCGGCATGGCCTACACCTTCATCAAGGCACAGGGCTATGAGGTCGGCAAGAGCCTGTGCGACGACTCCAAGCTGGACTACTGCAAGGAGATGATGGCAAAGGCTCAGGAGAAGGGCGTCAAGCTGCTCCTGCCCGTCGATACTGCCTGTGTCGAGAACTTCCCTGACCCCATCGACGCTCCCGTCGAGACCACCGTTGTCCCTGTCACCGCCATCCCGGCTGACATGGAGGGCTGCGACATCGGCCCCGAGACCATGAAGCTGTTCGCCGATGCGGTCAAGGCTTCCAAGACCGTCGTCTGGAACGGCCCCATGGGCGTCTTCGAGAACCCGACTCTGGCAGCCGGCACTCTGGCTGTGGCCAAGGCAATGGCTGAGAGCGACGCTACCACCGTCATCGGCGGCGGCGACAGCGCAGCAGCTGTCCAGCAGATGGGTCTGGGCGATAAGATGACCCACATCTCCACCGGCGGCGGCGCTTCTCTGGAGTATCTGGAGGGCAAGGAGCTGCCCGGCATCGCAGTCATCCAGAACGCATAATTCCGGCATCATAAATGGGTGCGGCGGCTGTTTCGCCGCCGCACCTTTCTGTTTTTATCAATAAGAAGGTAAGGAGAACATATCATGGATAAGGCAAAGCGCAAGGCTATCATTGCTGGCAACTGGAAGATGAACAAGACCGCCTCCGAGGCTGCTGTTCTGGTGGACGAGCTGATCCCCGCCGTCAAGGACGCATCCTGCGAGGTCGTCATCTGCACTCCCTACACCGATCTGGTCACGGCTGTAGCAAAGACCAAGGGCACCAACATCCATGTTGGCGCTGAGAACGTCCACTTCGAGAAGTCCGGTGCCTTCACCGGCGAGATCAGCGCAGATATGCTGGTGGATCTGGGCGTCGAGTACGTCATCGTCGGCCACTCCGAGCGCCGCCAGTACTTCGCCGAGACCGACCAGACCGTCAACAAGCGCGCTCTGGCCGCTCTGAACGCCGGCCTGAAGGTCATCATCTGCGTAGGCGAGAGCCTGCAGCAGCGTGAGGAGGGCGTCACCGAGGAGCTGGTCCGGATGCAGACCAAGATCGCCCTGCGTGATGTCACCGCCGAGCAAATGGCAAATGTCGTCATCGCCTATGAGCCGATTTGGGCCATCGGCACCGGCAAGACTGCCACCGCCGAGCAGGCCGAGGAGGTCTGCGCTCAGATCCGCAAGGTCATCGGCGAGGTCTACGGTGAGGCTGTGGCCGAGGCTACCACGGTCCAGTACGGCGGCAGCATGAACGCCAAGAACTGCGAGGAGCTACTGAGCAAGAAGGATGTGGACGGCGGCCTCATCGGCGGCGCATCCCTGAAGGCTCCCGACTTTGCTGTCATCGTTAACGCCGCCTCCAAGGGCTGAGTGTAAGCGCTGACGGAAAAAACACTTTCCCTGCGCCCGGCTGCGCCGCATTTCCGGCATCGAGCCGGGCGCTGTTTGTTGAACTTTCAAAGGAGACTCATTTTTATGTCCAAGAAACCTGTTCTGCTCTGTATCATGGATGGCTTTGGCTGGACCCCCAACGAGACCTACGGCAACGCCGTGGCCGCAGCCAACAAGCCCTTCATCGATTCCCTGATGGCAAAATACCCCATGACCACCATTGACGCCTCCGGCATGGCAGTCGGTCTGCCCGACGGTCAGATGGGCAACTCTGAGGTGGGCCATACCAACATGGGCGCTGGCCGCATCGTCTACCAGCAGCTGACCCTCATCACCAAGTCCATCCGCGACGGTGAGATGCTCAAGAACCCCGTCCTCGTCAAGAACATGAAGGCCGCCATCGACGCAGGCAAGGCCATCCACCTGATGGGTCTGGTGGGCACCGGCGGCGTCCACAGCCACGCAGATCACTGGTTCGGCGTGCTGGAGATGGCAAAGCACATGGGTGCTAAGGAGGTCTACCTCCACTGCATCACCGATGGCCGTGACACCGACCCCCACTCCGGCAAGGGCTTCCTCGCCGATCTGCAGGCTAAGCTGGACGAGCTGGGCATCGGCAAGATCGCCAGCGTCTCCGGCCGCTACTACGCAATGGACCGCGACAACAACTGGGACCGCGAGGAGAAGGCCTACGCGGCCTTCGTCTACGGCGAGGGCAACCACGCCGCCAACGCACAGGAGGCCATTGAGGCATCCTACGCCGACGATAAGACCGACGAGTTCGTTCTGCCCTGCGTCACCTGTGAGGGTGGCCGCGTGCAGGACGGCGACACCGTCATCTTCATGAACTTCCGCCCCGACCGTGCCCGTCAGATGACCCGTATCTTCTGCGACGACGCCTTCACCGGCTTCGAGCGCCGCGGCGGCCGCAAGCAGGTCAATTACGTCTGCATGGCAGAGTATGACGCCACCATGCCCAACTGTGAGGTCGCATATCCTCCCGTCGAACTGAAGAATGTTCTGGGCCAGTACCTGTCCGAGAACGGCAAGACCCAGCTGCGCATCGCCGAGACCGAGAAGTACGCTCACGTCACCTTCTTCTTCAACGGCGGCGTTGAGGCTCCCTACGAGGGCGAGGACCGCTGCGTCATCCCCAGCCCGAAGGTGGCCACCTATGACCTGAAGCCTGAGATGAGCGCCCCCGAGGTAGCCGACGAATGCGTCAAACGCATCGAGAGCGGCAAGTATGACGTGGTCATCCTGAACTTCGCCAACTGCGATATGGTCGGCCACACCGGCGTCTTTGAGGCAGCAGTCAAGGCCGTCGAGGCTGTGGACGCTGCCGTCGAGAAGGTCGTCACCGCTGTGCTGAACGCTGGCGGCTGCGCCTTCCTGACCGCCGACCACGGCAACGCCGAAAAGATGAAGAACCCGGATGGCACCCCCTTCACCGCCCACACCACCAACGTCGTGCCCTTCGTGGCCATCGGCTGCGGCGACGTGAAGCTGCGCGAGGGCGGCTGTCTGGCCGACATTGCCCCCACCATGCTGCCCTACATCGGCCTGCCCGTCCCGGCCGAGATGACCGGCAAGAGCATCATCGCCGAGTAAGCACTACCTGAAACAAAGCAAGCGCCCCGCAGTTCGCAACAGAACTGCGGGGCACTTTTTATGCTGTGTGTTCAGCGCTCGACCCAGACGGACATCCGCGCGCTGGTGGTGATGTCACCGAGGAGGACGGTGTCCATCTTGATGCTGCAGGTGACGGCCAGCGCCTGATTGGAGTCGCTGCCAGTGAGCACCGAAGCGGGCAGGTTTTTGAGGGTCAGCACGGCAGTGCCGTTGGACAGCTCGCCGCTCAGGGTGCCCTCATAGTTCACCTCGCCGATGCGGATGCCGGTGAGGGAACCGGTCATGTTCATGGAAGAGATCTGCTTGACCGGAAGCTCGAGGGTGAAGGTGCCGTTGGGCTGGCGGGTGAGGGTGGCTTCGCGGGCGGTGTCCACGGCGCTGTCGGCCATCGACTCCTTGTCTCCGGTCTCCCGCCAGAACCGGACGCCGACACTCATCTTGACGGCGGCGGCACTGGCGCTGACCGCCAGCGTCAGGAGGAGCAGCAGCGAGACGAGGACCGCCCCGGCGCGTCTGTTCAGATGCTTTAAAGAAATCATCATAGCAAAGATCGACCTTTCCAGCCGCAGGTGCGGCTCTATTCGTGCGCTCTGCGCGGAGGGGGCATTTGCTTCCTGCTGCGCAGCCAGAACGAACGAGAAGGATTTGTTACCGCAAAAATAACATATTCAGAAGAAAAAGTCAATCTGCCTTGTCATTGTTTCACAAAACCGTTTCACATTGGACATATTTTGTATAGCAAAAACCGCAAATGCGGCCGAAGGCGCAAAAAAAGCCGCCTCCCGGCGGGCGGGAGGCGGCAGAGGTCAGGGAAGATCAGACCTCAAAGTCGGGGTCATCCTTCAGCACATGGATGCTGGTCATAAAGGCGCTCTGCTCAGGATCCTGGAACGGAGCCTCCTTGACGTACTTGTTCAGTGCGATGGCAGTGCGGGCGGGGTCGGCGATGGTGCCTGCGCCGCCGATGCAGCCGCCGGGGCAGCCCATGCCCTCCAGCAGGTAGCCGTTGTACTTGCCGGCCTTAGCCAGCATCAGCAGCTTCTTGCACTCGGCGAGGCCCTGTGCGGACGCGATCTTGACGTCCATATCGGGGTGCCACTCCTTGATCTTATCGGCGACAGCCTTGGCGACGCCGCCGGACTGTGCGAAGCCGCGGCCTGCGCCGGAAGCATGCACCAGATCGATCTCATCGGGATCGACCTCGAGATTGGCCACATCGATGTCCTTGGCCTCGATGATGCCGGCCAGCTCCTCGAAGGTCAGCACGAAGTCCACATCAGAGCGGACGGTGCGGCGGGAAGCCTCCAGCTTCTTGGCGGCGCAGGGTCCGATGAAGCACATACGGGCCTCGGGGTCGGCCTGCTTCATCATGCGGGCAGTGAAGACCATGGGGGTCATGGTCATGGAGATGTTCTTGGCCAGATCCGGGAAAGCGGTTTTGGCCATCATGCTCCATGCCGGGCAGCAGGAGGTAGCCATGAAGTTCAGCTTGCCGGGCACCTCTTCGAGGAAGTCGTGGGCCTCGTCCACGGTGCACAGGTCAGCGCCGATGGCGACCTCGACGACGTCACAGAAGCCCAGAGCCTTCAGCGCGGCCTTGAGCTTGCCGGTAGAGGCCAGCGTCGGGAACTGGTTGACGAAGGCGGGGGCGACGAGGGCATAGATGCGGTCGCCGCGGTTGAAGCCCTGAATGAGCTGGTAGATCTGGCCCTTGTCGGCGATGGCACCGAAGGGGCAGTTGACCAGACACTGGCCGCAGGACACGCACTTGCTGTAGTCGATCTCAGCGCGGCCCAGCTCGTCGGAGTGGATGGCACCCATGCCGCAGGCAGCGGCGCAGGGGCGCTCGGTCTTGACGATGGCGTTGTAGGGGCAGACAGTCACGCAGCGGCCGCACTTGATGCACTTGTCCTGATCGATGGTGGAGCGGCCGCTCTCCCAAGTGATGGCCTTCTTGGGGCAGACTTCCATACAGGGGTGAGCGAGGCAGCCCTGACACAGGTCGGAGACCTTGACCAGCTTCTCGGGGCAGCGGTTGCAGGCGAACTTGATGACATTCACCAGCGGGGGGTCGTAATACTTATCGGCGATGGAAGCGTCCTCCAGACCGGAGACGACGCTGTTGTGCTCGTCCATGCGGCGGGTGGGCAGGCCCATGGCCAGACGCACGCGCTCCTCGACGATGGCGCGCTCAAGGAAGATGTCCTTGCGGAGCTTGCCTTCCTCACCGGGGATGATGGTGTAAGGGATCTTGCGCATCAGGTGGTTCGCCTGCTCGCCCTTGACGTTGGCATAGGCCATCCGTGCGACCTCGGTGAACACCTGGCGGCGGATCTGGATGACCGTCGTATTGATTCCTCTGAAACTCATTCCAATCTCTCCTTGCTTTGAAACAACAGAACAAAAGGCCGCTGGTACGCGGCTTTATCCGGGACGGGTCGGTACTGGGCTGCTGCAAACAGCCCGATGCCCCGAATGATCCACTTTTATTGTAGCATAAACCTTTCGGGATGAAAAGGGGAAAGTCTAAAATTCGTTATGAAATTCACAACTGGTATATCTTGCACAAATGCGAATATTTGGATTTGTACAAAATAGCAAAGAAACGGCTAAGACTCAGGCCAGCTCTGCCCGGACGCGCTCGCCATCGTAACGGCCCAGCCGGACATGGACGATCTCGCCGCTCTTGCGGCCCGGGGCCGACACCACGACGGGGATGTACAGCCGGGTGTAGCCGGTGAAGAGGGTGCCGGACAGGGGCGTTTCCAGCAGCACGTCGTCCTCGCTGCCCTCGTAGGAGGCCAGCACCTCGCGGCGGATATCCTCGGCGATGGCGTTCATCTCCCGGCTGCGGGCCTGCTTCTCCCGCTCGTGCACCTGATCGGGGAAGTCGTAGGCGGGGGTGCCGCTGCGGCGGGAGTAGGGGAAGACATGGACCTTCAAAAAGCCAATCTGCTTCAGGAAATCGCAGCTCTCCCGGAAGTCTGCCTCCGTCTCGCCGGGGAAGCCGCAGATGCAGTCGGTGGTGAAGCTGACCGGACGCCCGCCGTAGGCGGCACGGAGCTGGCTGACCACCTCGGCATACTGCTCAGCGGTGTAGACGCGGCGCATCCGGCGCAGTGTGGCGCTGCAGCCGCTCTGCAGGCTCAGATGGTACTGGGGGCAGAGCTTGTCCACCGCAGCCAGCCGGGTGATGGACTCGGGCGTCAGCATATCGGGGTCGAGGCTGCCCAGACGGATCCGCTCGATGCCCTCCACCTCGGCACACTTCTCCACCAGCTCCACGAGGTCGGTGCCGGTGTCGAGGCCGTAGCTGGGCAGGGAAATGGCGCTGAGCACCACCTCCCGGTAGCCGGAGGCGGCCAGCTGGCGCAGCTCGGCGAGGATGCTCTCCTCCGAGCGGCTGCGCACCGGGCCGCGGGCACGGGGGATGACGCAGTAGGCGCACTGGCGGTTGCAGCCGTCCTCCACCTTGATGAAGGCGCGGGTGTGGGTCTCGAACCGCTCCACCGGCAGCTCCTCGAACTGCTCGCCCTTGGCGTGGGGGGCGATGGCGACGATGCGCTCGTGGCCGTCCAGCAGCTTGAGCACATTGTCAAGGATGGCCTTCCGGTCGCCGTTGCCGCAGACGAGGTCAGCCTCCATGAACTGTGCCGCCTCCTCCGGGAAGGCCTGCGGATAGCAGCCGGTGAGGACCGTCACAGCGCCGGGGTTCTCGCGCTTGGCCCGGCGGAGCCACTTGCGGCTCTTCTGGTCGCCGAAGTTGGTGACGGTGCAGCTGTTGACGACGAAGACGTCGGCCTCTTCGCCCTCCGGCACGATGGTAAAACCGGCGGAGCGGAACATCTGCTCCAGTGCGCCGGTCTCGTTCAGATTGACCTTGCAGCCAAGGGTATAAAAACAAACTCGCATGGGGTGTCCTTTCTGAAAACCTCTCCGTATAACAAACCATCCTATTATAGCAGATTTTTCCCGGAGAGAAAAGGGCATTCCGCCCTCTTTTTTTGCATAGAATGCAATCAGACAGACATTGCGGGGAGGGACAAGGGATGGAACGAAAGAATTTTGCGGCGCTCTGTGCCGCCGTGCTCTGCTTCTGGCTGTTTGCACTGGCCCTTGGCACAGCGGAGGGGGTGGGGCTGCGGGCCGTCATGCACCCGGAGGAGAGGGCCGTCAGCGCCGATGCAGGGGAGGCGGCAGAGGTAACGGCTCTCCCGGCGGCAGCTGCCGCGCCCCAGCTCTCGCTCAACTGCCGCGCCGCCATCCTCATCGAGCAGGGCAGCGGTCGAGTACTCTACGAGAAGAACGCCGACGAGCGGGTGCCCATCGCCTCCATCACCAAGGTCATGACCCTGCTCCTCACATTCGAGGCCGTCCACGACGGGCGGCTGACGATGGAGACGCCCGTGCCGGTCAGTGAGCACGCCTATCATATGGGCGGCAGTCAGATCTGGCTCGAGCCGGGGGAGCATTTTACGCTGGACGAGATGATAAAGGCCATCTGCATCTCCTCCGCCAACGACGCGGCCGTGGCGGTGGCCGAGCTGGTGGGCGGCAGCGAGCCGGCCTTCGTGGAGCAGATGAACGCCCGCGCCGCTGCGCTGGGGATGGAGCAGACCACCTTCCGCAATGCCTGCGGACTAGACTCCGAGGGCCATCTTTCCACCGCCCGGGACGTGGCCGTCATGAGCCGCACCATCCTGAACACCTGCCCCGAGGTGCTGCATTATACTGGCATCTGGACGGATACCCTCCGGGGCGGGCAGACCCAGCTCGTCAACACCAACAAGCTCCTCCGCCGGTACGAGGGCATCACCGGCCTCAAGACCGGCACCACCGGCGGAGCGGGCATCTGCATTTCAGCCAGTGCCACCCGGAACGGACTTTCCCTCATCGCGGTCATCTTGGGGGCACCGTCCAGTGCTGACCGCTTCGACGCCGCCACGACACTGCTGGACTACGGTTTCGGGGCCTATGAGGCCGCACCCCTGCCGAAGCTCGAGGTTCAGCCGCTCCAAATCGCGGTCAAGGGAAGCGCGGCGGGCAGCGTCCCGCTGGATTACACGGCCCTGCCCGGGACGGTGCTGGTGGAGAAGGGGACGGCCTCCGCCCTCCACACCGAGCTGACCCTGCCGCAGGAGCTGGAAGCCCCGGTGGAGCAGGGGCAGACGGTGGGCAAAGCCGCTGTTTATCAGGGCGAAAGCCTTTTGGAGGAGTATGAGGTGCGTGCTGCCGCCGATGCACCCAGAATGACCGTCCGGGATGCCGTCGGGCTGCTGTGGCAGAGCCTCGTCGGCGCATCCTGACCGAAAACGGCGCACTACCGGCCAAAAACGGTTAGCGCAGGCAAAGAATGGCTTGGACGTTTGTATAAAAGATGTAAGAGATGACAAAACAACACTATTAAAATTGTATGAAAAGCGAGGATTTTGGCCTTGACTTTGCCCGGCGGGAACGGTACACTTATACCAAGACAAACCCTCGCCGGGCAGAGTGCCCGTAAAATGTTTTGGAGGTTTTGATAGAATGAGTCTCGCTCTGAATACGAAGCACCTCTCCAGCTTTATCAAGGAAGAGGAATACAAGGCCATCTACCCGCAGGTGGAGGCCGCACACAAGACGCTGGAAGCCAAGGACGGCCCCGGCAGCGACTTTTTGGGCTGGATGTATCTGCCCCGCGATTACGATAAGGAAGAGTTCGCCCGCATCAAGGCCGCAGCAGCCAAGATCCGCGAGGACTCCGACGTTCTGGTGGTGGCCGGCATCGGCGGCAGCTATCTGGGCGCACGCGCCGTCATCGAGGCTGTCAAGGGTATGTACCACAACGAGCTGGACAACGGCCTGAAGATCTACTTCTGCGGCAACAGCATCAGCCCCACCTATCTGAATGACATCATCACGCTGTGCAAGGGCAAGCGCTTCTCCATCAACGTCATCTCCAAGTCCGGCACCACCACCGAGACCTCTCTGGCCTTCCGCGTGCTGCGCAAGCTGCTGGAAGACGAGATGGGCGTGGAAGAGGCCAACAAGCGCATCTATGCCACCACCGACCGCGCCAAGGGCACCCTCAAGCAGCTGGCTGACGCACAGGGCTGGCCCACCTTCGTCGTCCCCGACGACGTCGGCGGCCGCTACTCCGTCCTTTCCGCTGTGGGCCTGCTGCCCATCGCTGCCGCTGGCATCAGCATCGACGAGGTGATGCAGGGCGCAGCCGACGCCATGGAGCGCTTCTCCGTCCTCAGCCCCGACAACGACGCTTACAAGTATGCTGCCATCCGCAACATCCTGTACCGCAAGGGCAAGAGCATCGAGATCCTCGAGTGCTATGAGCCGAACTTCACCCTCATGAACGAGTGGTACAAGCAGCTGTTCGGTGAGAGCGAGGGCAAGGACAACAAGGGCCTGTTCCCCGCAAGCTGCATCTTCTCCACCGACCTGCACTCCATGGGCCAGTTCATTCAGGAAGGCGCCCGCACCATGTTCGAGACCATCGTGGACGTCAGAAAGCCCGTACAGGATCTCTTCATCGAGAAGCTCGAGGGCAACTTCGACGGCCTGAACTTCCTCGCCGACCAGAACATGAGCGTGGTCAACCGCAAGGCCATGGAGGGCACCATCCTCGCCCACACCGACGGCGGCGTGCCCGAGGTGGTCATCGAGGTGGACGACCTGTCTGCTTATAATGTGGGCTACCTCATCTACTTCTTCTGGCGTGCCTGCGCCTGCAGCGGCTATCTGCTGAGCGTCAACCCCTTCAACCAGCCGGGCGTCGAGAGCTATAAGAAGAATATGTTCGCACTGCTGGGCAAGCCGGGCTACGAGAACCTGACCGCTGAGCTGGAAGCAAAGCTGAAGTAACATCTGGCGGAACAAAAAATGATCTCCCGCCGCGAGGCGTGGAAAATACAGGAGGACAGAACTATGATTAAACTGATTGTTGGCACCAAAGGCTCCGGTAAGACCAAGGCTATGATCGACATGATCAATGATTCGGTCAAGACCTCCAAGGGCAACGTCGTTGTCGTCGAGAAGGGCATGAAGCTGACCTATGAGATCCACAATGCAGCCCGTCTCATCGATCTGGACGAGTACAAGATCGCTGGCGGCGAGATGCTGTACGGCTTCGTGGCCGGCCTGCTGGCAAGCAATTATGACATCACCGACCTGTACATCGACGGCATCCTGAAGGTGCTGGATCACGACATCAACCGTCTGGGCGTCGTTCTGGACGAGGTGGCTGCTGCCGCCGGCGACTCCGTCAAGGTCACGGTCACGGTCAGCGCCGACGAGTCTGCTCTGCCCCACGATGTGAAGAAGTACCTGTAAAACGCTGAAATTTCTGATTTGAACCATCCCAGACAGGCAGGAAACCGGAGAATTTGAAATTTTTTCGGTTTTCTGCCTGTTTTGGTGTTGACAAAGGGCTGCGTTGGCGCTATACTAACAAAGCAGCCTTTTATGAGGTGTACTATGCAATTTGACCTGAGAAAGTTTATCGTATCCGGCACGAAACCTTATGTTGCAGAGTTTCAGTGTGATTTGTCTGCCAAGGATTTTGCCGGTGCAAGGATCGAGCAGCCGGTGCCGGCCCGCTTTGAGGCGGTGCCGGATGGCGACGAGATCCGGATGACGCTGCGGGCAAACGCATTGGTGCACGGAGAGTGCGCCCGCTGCCTCGACCCGGTCGAACGGGAAGAGACGGTGCAAGCAGAGTGGACGGTCAGGGAGCGCGATCTGGATGACCCGGATTTCGACCTGCCCCTCGACGAAAAAGGACATCTGGATGTAGACGAATGGCTCTGTCAGGAGTTTATGTTCCAGATCCCCACGGTGCTGCTTTGCAGCGCTGACTGCCCGGGCTTGTGTCCCCGGTGCGGGAAGAAGATGGCCGAATGTACCTGCCCTCCGGCAGAAGCTGAGGCCGAACCCGCAGACGCAAGGCTAGCGATACTCAAATCACTGCTGAACTGACAAACCCATCAAGGAGGTGCAAAAATATGGCAGTACCTAAGAGACATCTTTCCAAGGCCCGCCGCGACAAGCGTCGCAGCAATGTTTGGAAGCTGGAGGCCCCCGCACTGGTGAAGTGCAGCAACTGCGGCTCTCTGAAGCTCCCCCACCAGGCATGTGGCAACTGCGGTTACTACAAGGGCGAGGAAGTCATCAAGAAGGGCTAATTTGCGCAGAATTGGTGGCACATTGGTGTTATGTACAGAAGGGGAGGGCGCAATGCCTTCCCCTTCTTGCTTTGTCTGGGAACGAAACTGTGAGGTGAAAGCATGGCCATCCGGATCGAGCGTGTGGAAGAGGGCAGCGAGGCCGCTGTCCTCGGCCTCGCTGGCGGCGACGAGCTGCTGAGCGTGGACGGCAACGAGCTGAACGACACGCTGGACTACGATTTTTATACCGATAGCAAGAGCTTCCACCTCAAGGCGAGGGTGGCAGACGGCATCCGGGAATGGGATGTCCGGCGGGAGGAGCGCGGCCCCTTCGGCTGCGACTTCTCCACCTATCTGGGCGACCAGAAGCACTCCTGCTCCAACCACTGTATGTTCTGCTTCATCGACCAGCTCCCGCCGGGGATGCGGGAGAGCCTCTACTTCAAGGACGACGACGAGCGGCTGTCCTTCCTGTTCGGCAACTATATCACCATGACCAATATGCAGGACCACGAGATCGACCGCATCATCAAGATGCACATCTCGCCCATCAACATCTCCGTCCATACGACGAACCCCCAGCTCCGGGTCCGGATGCTGGCCAACAAGCGGGCGGGCGAGGTGCTCCAATATCTGCCCCGTCTGGTGGAGGGCGGCATCGCCGTCAACTGCCAGCTGGTGCTCTGCCGGGGCATCAACGACGGCGACGAGCTGCGCCGCACCCTCACCGACCTGCTGGAGCTGACCCCGATGGTGCAGAGCGTGGCAGCGGTGCCCTGCGGCGTGACGGATTACCGGCAGAACCTGTTCAAGCAGACGCCCTACGACGCCGAGACCAGCGCTGCCGTCATCGACATCATGGAGGAGTTTGGGGATGAGTGCAAGCGCCGCCACGGCAAGCGCATCATCTACCCCAGCGATGAGTGGTACCTCAAGGCGGGCCGGCCCATCCCGGCCCCGGAGTTCTATGAGGACTACGACCAGCTGGAAAACGGCGTGGGAATGATGAGCCTCTTCCGGCAGGAATTTCTGGCCGAGCTGGAAAAGCCCCACCGTGTCTATGGCTCCAAGAAGCTGGACGTCGTCACCGGCACGATGGCGTCCCCCCTCATTACCGAGATGATGGACGAGCTGCACCGTCAGTACCCCATGATCGAGGTGACAGTGCATACCATCAAAAACAACTTCTTCGGCGGCAACGTCGGCGTGGCGGGCCTCGTCACGGCGACGGACATCATCGCCCAGTGCGAGGGCAGGCTGACCAGCGGCACGCTGGGGGTGCCTGCCGTGATGCTGCGGGAGGAGAAGGACACCTTCCTCGACGATGTCACCATCGAGCAGCTGGGCCAGCGGCTCGGCGTGAAGGTGGAAGTCCTGCCCGTCAGCGGCGGCGACGAGGCCAAGGCCCTGCTGCGCAGCGGCCTCCACATCGCCCGCCGGAGAAGACCGTAATCGTTACCCCTTTTGTGAAAGGAGGAACCCCCTATGAGCAAACCGATCGTAGCTGTGGTGGGCCGTCCCAACGTGGGCAAGTCCACCCTGTTCAATAAGCTCTGCGGCCAGCGTCTGGCCATCGTGGAGGATACCCCCGGCATCACCCGCGACCGCATTTTCGCCAACTGCGAGTGGAGCGGCCACGAGTTCCTGCTGGTGGACACCGGCGGCATCGAGCCGAAGGCCACCGAAGGCATTCTGGCCCATATGCGTGAGCAGGCCCAGATCGCCATCGACACCGCCGACTGCATCATCATGGTGGTGGATGTCCGCAATGGCCTGACCGCTTCCGACGAGGACGTGGCTCATATGCTGCGCCGCAGCCATAAGCCCATCATCCTTGCCGTCAACAAGTGTGATAATGTGGGCCAGACCCCCATGGAGCTCTATGAGTTCTACAACCTCGGCTTCGACGAGGTCATGCCCATCTCGTCCGTCCACGGCCACGGCACCGGCGACCTGCTGGACGCCGTCTGCGCCCACCTCGATTTCAGTGAGACCGTCGTGGAGGAGGACCGCATCCCTGTCGCCATCATCGGCCGCCCCAATGTGGGCAAGTCCAGCCTGACCAACCGCATCCTCGGGGAGAACCGGATGATCGTGGCCAACGAGGCCGGCACCACCCGCGATGCCATCGACACCCCGGTGGACAACGCCTACGGCAAGTTCATCTTCACCGATACCGCCGGTCTGCGCAAGCGCAGCAACATCACCGACGGCCTCGAGCGCTACATGGTCGTCCGGGCACTGGCTGCTGTGGAGCGCAGCCGCGTGGCCCTCATCCTCGTGGACGCCACCGTCGGCTTCACCGAGCAGGACAGCAAGGTGGCCGGTTATGCCCACGATCAGGGCAAGGCCTGCATCATCGTCGTCAACAAGTGGGACGCCGTGGAGGGCAAGGAGACCAACACGATGGAGCTGCAGCGCCGCGGCTATGCCGAGTGCTTCAGCTTTATGGGCTATGCTCCCATCATCTTCATCTCGGCCCAGACCGGCTACAACGTCAACAAGCTGATGCAGCTCATCCGGGATGTGGACAGCCAGAACGGTGCCCGCGTGCCCACCGGCGTCCTCAACGAGATGCTGGCCCGTGCGACCGCCCGGATGCAGCCGCCCAGCGACAAGGGCCGCCGCCTGAAGATCTTCTACCTGACGCAGGCCTCCACCCGTCCGCCGACGTTCGTGGCCTTCGTCAACGCAAAGCACCTGTTCCACTTCAGCTATCAGCGGTATATCATCAACCAGATCCGCGAGAACTTCGGTCTGGAGCACACCCCCATCCGCCTTGTCGTGCGGGAGCGCGGCTCCGGCGAGGTGGGCGCAAAGGACGTATAAGGGAAGGAGCCTTGCTGCATGACTGCATTTCTCATCGTGCTGGCTGTCGCTGCCGAAGCCTACCTGCTGGGCAGCGTGGACACCGGCATCCTCGTCAGCAAATACCTTTATCATGACGACGTCCGCACCCACGGCTCGGGCGCTGCCGGAATGACCAATATGCTGCGCACCTTCGGCAAAAAGGCCGCTGCCCTCACGGCGGTGGGCGATGTGCTCAAGGGCGTCGTGGCTGTCTGCCTCGGCCGGTGGCTGTTCAGCCATCTGCCCGCCGATGCGGCCATCTCGCCCTATCTGGGCGTCTACCTCGCCGCCATCCTCGCCGTGGTGGGCCACTCCAAGCCCATCTACTTCGGCTTCAAGGGCGGCAAGGGCGTGCTGGTGGCCGCTGGTGCCATCCTCGCCGTCCAGCCGGTGCTGCTGCCGGTGCTGGCGCTCATCTTCCTCGCCTGCCTGCTGCCCACCGGTATGGTGTCGCTGGGCAGCATCACGATGGCTGCAGCCTATCCGGTGCTGACGCTGGTGTACAGCCTCCTGCGCGGCCTGCCGACGCAGGACGTCGTGGTCTGCACCGTGGGCGCTGCCATCGTGGGCGGCATGGTCATCTGGATGCACCGCACCAATATCCAGCGCATCCGGGACGGCAAGGAGTACCGTTTCGGCCAGAAGCACAAGAGCAAGTAACCGCAAAAAGCAACGCCCCGCAGGGCGCTCGTTCCATCGAGCTGCCTGCGGGGCGTTTTGCTGTTTGGCAGAGTTATTCCGCGTCGGCTTCCTGAAGGGTCTCGGTGTTGTCCTCGTACTCGGGGTCTTCGATGGCGATGGTCTCTTCCCGTTCAGCAGACTTGCTGCTGAGGTGCTTGCGCAGCCGGGCGGCAAATTCGTCTTCCGGGATGCCGCTCTGGGAGGGGGTGAGGTCGGGTGCGGGGTGGCCGTCGGGCAGGTGAGCGCCGAAGGCCGGGACGAAGAAGAATTTCCGCACGACGAAGATGAGGGCGATGGCCCCCACGCTCAGCAGATTCTCCAGTGCAGATTCGTGGCCCACCACCATGTGGCGTGCGATGGCGTAGAGCAGCACTTCGAGGCTGGAGCCGGGGCTGTGCTTGGCCAGCATCTTGATGAACTCGATGCCGATGACGATGTCCAGCGCGCGCTGTAAGAAGATGCTCACCTCGACGTCGTTGCCGTCGAACAGCAGGCCGGGCATCCATTGCAGCAGGGGGATCATCGACAGCAGCAGGCCGATGAGGACGAGGCCGGACAGCAGGATCTCGAGCAGTGTGGCGGCGCTGATGATCCGGTTGCGCAGTTCGGCGCGGTTGTGGCTTTCGACGCGGGAATTGGACATGGCGGGGACCTCTCTTTCGAATCTGACCGGAAATATTTTACAATAGTTTGATTCTATTGTAACAAAAGTGAAAAGTGAAGTCAATTCTCCGGAAAAGAAAGTAAGCCGCCATGAAAAACTGGAATCGATAGCAGCACAAAAAGGCCGTCCGCGCCCCGGAGAGGGTGCAGACGGCCTTTTTGCAGACCGGGAAAAACTTATGCCTCAGCGATGGCCTCGATCTCGCAGAGCACGCCCTTGGGCAGGTCCTTCACCGCCACGCAGCTGCGGGCAGGCTTGGAGGTGAAGTACTTGGCGTACACCTCGTTGAAGGCGGCAAAGTCGGCAATGTCGGCGAGGAAGCAGGTGGTCTTGACCACCTTGTCGAAGCCCACGCCCGCAGCCTCAAGGATGGCGCCTACATTGCGGCAGCTCTGGTCTGCCTGTGCAGCGATGCCCTCAGCGACCGCGCCGGTGGCGGGGTCTACCGGGATCTGGCCGGAGGTGAAGACGAGGCCGCCCACGGTGTAGCCCTGAGAGTAGGGGCCAATGGCGCCGGGGGCTTTTTCGGTGCTGATGATGTTCATATCGATTACCTCACTTGTCCTGAATAGGGATGTCTCCCGTAAAAGGGGAGCGGATGCCAAGAGTCTACCACCAACGGCCTCTGCCGTCAACTGTTGCCGGGGAGAAGATTTTTCAGGAGATTTTAGAGATATTTGCAAAATTGCCTTGACAAGAAATAAACTTTTATGATAATAATAGGATACGAAACTAACATTTTAACGAAAAAGAACGCAGGCGCAGCGCAGGCAGGGCAGTCCGCTTTGCGCAGGCGCATTTCTTTTTTGCAGAAAAAACGATTTCTGAACCACCGGGAGGGGCAGAAAAGGATATGTCGATTTTAGTGCATGATTCAAACAAATCGGCCTGCCGTGCGGCGGCAGCCGCCTTGCAGCAGGGCTGCCGGGCCGCGCTGGTGCGTCCGGCGGGCACCGGCAAGGGCCGCATCGTGTGGGAGATGCTGGCAGAACAGCCTGACACCCGCGTCCTCTGGGTGGCCTCCTGCGCCGCGCGGCTCGAACTGCGCCGCGGACTGGCGAAGAAGCTGGGCAAAACGCTGGACGGCAGCGTCCGGCTGATGGACTGTGAGCAGCTGGCTGCACAGAGCGCGCTGGGCTGGGTGGCGCTGGCAGAGTTCCGGCCCGGTCTGTTGGTGCTGGACGGCTGGCGGGAGATGAGCGCACGGGACTGGACGGATTGCGTCCAGCTCCTGTTCCGCCTCTGTCCGGAGGCCAAGGTGCTGGCGCTGGCCGAGCCGGACGCCCCGGGCGAGAGCTGCCGCGCTGCCGAAGAGCTGCTGGGCGATGCTGTGGTGGAGCCGCTGACGCTGGGCGGGGCATTGGCCGATGGGCTGCTGCCCATGCCGACCTCCTACACGGCGCCGCTCTGGCCGCAGGAGGCCGCAATGGCCCGTCTCCGCGCCGAGGTGAAGAACCTCCGCGTGCCCGGCACGCCCGACCCCAACGCCGAAAAATATCAGGCACTGAGCCTTGCTGTGGAGCAGCTGCCCTCCGTGGAAGTGCTGCTGGCGCGGTGGCTCCCCGATGCCGCCGGGCGGTATCTCGTCCTCTGCGAGGATGCCCAGACGGCGGCGCAGATGGCCCAGCAGGCCGAAGCGCTGTTTGGTGCGGGGGTGCATACCTGCTGCACCGATGCGCTTTCCAGCGATGCAGAGCCCTTCCTGACCGACGAGGCCGACGCGCTGCGGCTGCTGGTCTGCGTCAACAGTCCTGCTGTCGAGACGCCGCTGACCGGCATTTCAGGCGTTGTCCTCGTCCGCCGCACCGCTGAGGCACCCGCCTATCGGCAGATGCTGGCCCGCGCCCTCGCGGCCTGCGGCAGTGTGCCGGTGGCAGAGCTGAGTGCTACCTTCGAAGGACTGACCTGCGTGCCGCAGCTCCGGAAGGAGTGCGGCGAGAAGCCATTCCCGCTGTCTGAGCCGCTGTCCGCCTGCCGCCGAGCCTACCGGCAGCTTCGCCGGGCACTGGACGCCGAATGGGAGCGCTATTTTGCCGCTGCGAAACAGATGGCCGCAAAGAAGCTGCCGCTGGATGTGCCCCGCGCCTACACCTTTGAGGGAGTGGCCGTGGGCCGCTGGCTGGAAAACCAGCGCCTCGTGCGGGCCGGAAAGAAGAATGGCCGCCTCACGGCCGAGCAGGTCGCCCGGCTGGACAAGATCGGCATGAACTGGAAAAAGCGCCTTGAGCTGGCGTGGGAGAACGGCTGGGCCTCGGCCCGGCGGTACCGCGACAGCCACGCCGACCTTCTGGTGCCGGTCCACTATAAAGATAAGAACGGCTTTGCGCTGGGCGAGTGGATCGTCTACAACCGCCAGCGCTATCAGGGTGGCAGCCTTTCAGATGACCGCATCGAGCGGCTGGAATCGCTGGGCATGGTGTGGGACACCGGCAGCATCCTCTGGGAAAAGAACTATGCTGCTGCCGTCCAGTACCATCTCGAGCACGATGACCTCGAGATCCCCGTCAAGTACGTCACGCCGGACGGCATGGCGCTGGGCGTCTGGCTGGGCAGCCAGCGGGCCGCCTATAAGGAAGGAACCCTGACTGCCGCCCAGATCGAAAAGCTGGAAGCCCTCAGCGTGGACTGGGCGAACCGGAACGACCGCAAGTGGCAGACTGCCTACGAGGCCGCCGTGAAATATTACAGCGCCCATGGCAACATCGACGTGCCCACCGAGTACATTGACGAGGACGGCATCCTGCTGGGCAAGTGGGTGTCCCGCCAGCGGTATGCATGGCAGAACCCCGAGCGCAGCAGTGCCCGGGTCACGCCGGAGCGGAAAGCCCTGCTGGATGAGCTGGGCATGATCTGGGAAAAGACCGACTCGTGGCAGCACCGCTACGAGCTGGCGGCGGCATACAAAAAAGAGCACGGCAGTCTGGCCGTCCCGGCGCAGTACCGGACGGAGGACGGCATCTGGCTGGGCAGCTGGCTCTCCCGCCAGAAGCTGATGCTGCGGGAGGGCAAAAAGCTCTCCGCGGAGCGCTGCGCCGCCCTCAGGGAGCTGTTTCAGGGCGAGAATACCCGCCGCCTTACGGCCACTGTGCCGCCTGCGTGCAGCGTGCGGGAGCAGAACTGGCTGGACAACTATCAAAGCGCCAAGCGCTATGCCGAAAAGAAGGGCACCCTTCTCGTGCCCGCCGGATATGTGGACGAGAGCGGCTTCCGGCTGGGCGTCTGGATCTCGAACCTCCGCGCTGCCCGCAAGGCCCGGCCCGAGTCTTTTCAGGTCACGCCGGAGCACATCGCCATGCTGGACGCCATCGGGATGCAGTGGGACGCCCGGGAGGCCAAATGGGACGGGGCGTTCCGCCGCGCCGAGGAGTACCGTGCCGCCCACGGCGACCTTCTGGTGCCGGTGAACTACAAGACCGGCGACGGCTTCTGCCTCGGCGACTGGATCCGCCGGATGCGGGAGAGCTATGCTGCCGCCGATGACCGGCTGACAGCCGCCCACGTCCAGAAGCTTGAGGCGCTGGGGATGGTCTGGACGATGTCGCAGGAGAGCTGAGATATTGCTTTTTAAGGTGAGGTGTGCTATACTTCCTCTCGTCTGAATAGAAAACAGCAGGTGCCTGCCGCCAAGGGCTTGTCCTTTGGCCGGGAGGGTAAAAGGGAAGCGGGTGAGAGTCCCGCGCGATCTCGTCACTGTGATAAGGGAGTCCGCTGCCTTGGCGCACGTCGCCGGTCACTGGGAGCTTTACTTCTGGGAAGGCGGCAGCGGATGATGAGCTTTCAGTCAGGAAACCTGCCCGCTGTTGGTACAGGAGCGCCAAGCTCCGGATCACGAGGAATTGGTCGTACCAAAAAGCCCGAATCGTTCAAAGGGTCTTTTTGCTGTGCCTTCCGCGCGGCAGAAAGGCCCTTTTTCGTTTGAGCTGGCCCCCGTTTCGTACCCTTTCTATCGGAAATACCGATCCCACCCAAACAGAAAGGACTCAAAACAATGCGTAAAGCAACCAACAAGAACTGGCAGCGCGTCACCGCCGCTGCCGCCGCACTGGCCCTGTGTGCCGGTGTGCTCACCGGCTGCGGTGCATCTTCTTCTACTGCTGCCAGCAGCGCCGCAGCAAGCTCTGCTGCCGCCAGCGAGGTGAGCAGCGAGGAGGCCGATGAAATGGCAGCAAAGAACGTGGCAGATCTCATCGACGCCATCTATGTGCAGGAGCGCAACGAGAACACCGACGCCCAGTGCGAGGCCGCCAAGGCCGCATGGGACGCCCTGACCGACGCCCAGAAGGAGCTGGTCGAGGGTGAAGAGGCTGACCCCGATTACTTTGGCCGCGACACCGGCGATGCCTCCAAGGACGACCCCCGCAATGAGGACAACATCGGCGACAACGAGATCCTCGTCGTCAGCTTCGGCACCTCCTTCAACGACAGCCGCGCAGCGGACATCAAGGGCATCGAGGATGCCATTCAGGCCGCTTACCCCGACTGGTCTGTCCGCCGTGCCTTCACTGCACAGATCATCATCAACCATGTGCAGGCCCGTGACGGCGAGAAGATCGACAACATGGAGCAGGCTATGGAGCGCGCTGTCGCCAACGGCGTGAAGAATCTGGTCGTCCAGCCCACCCACCTGATGCACGGCGCGGAGTACGACGAGATGATGGAGCTGGTGGACAGCTACCGCGACAAGTTCGAATCTGTCGCTGTCGCCGAGCCTCTGCTGGGCGAGGTGGGCAGCGATGCCACCGTCATCAACGCCGACAAGGAGGCTGTCGCCAAGGCAATCACCGCTGAGGCCGTCAAGACCGCTGGCTTCGACAGCGTGGACGCCGCTGCTGCGGATGGCACCGCCTTCGTTTTCATGGGCCACGGCACCTCTCACACCGCAAAGGTGAGCTACAGCCAGATGCAGGCTCAGATGAACGCTCTGGGCTACAAGAACGTCTTCATCGGCACTGTCGAGGGTGAGCCGGAGGAGACTGCCTGCGAGAACGTCATTGAGGCCGTCAAGACCGCCGGCTACACCAAGGTCGTCCTGCGTCCCCTGATGGTCGTTGCAGGCGACCATGCCAACAACGATATGGCGGGCGACGACGATGATTCCTGGATGAGCCAGTTCGAGGCCTCCGGTGCATTCGACTCCGTCGAGTGCCAGATCGCAGGTCTGGGCGAGATCGCTGACATCCAGCAGCTCTACATCGCACACACCAAGGCCGCTGTCGATTCCCTGAACGGCTGATTCTGACCCTATGATTGCCCGGAAAGGAGTGCCTTTTCGGGCAATTTCTTTTTCGGCCTGCTTTGAAATCAGGCCATTGCGTGTTATAATCTTTTTGATACGATATAAGTCGAGGTAACTGCTATGAAACTGAAAAATAAATGCTCTCTTCTGCTGGCCGGTGTGATGCTGGCCGGTGCACTCGTCGGCTGCGGCGCATCCAGCGCCCCGGCCAGCTCTGCCGCTTCCTCCGAGGCGGCGGCCTCATCTGCCGTGAGCGAGGCTGCTTCTGCCTCCGCTGAGGCGGCGCTGCCCGACGGCACCTATACGGCTGATTTTGACACCGACAGCTCCATGTTCCACGCCAATGAGGCATTCGACGGAAAAGGCGCGCTGACCGTGAAGGACGGTCAGATGACGCTCCACGTCAGTCTCGCCTCCAAGAACATCGTCAACCTCTACGTCGGCACGGCAGAGGACGCGGCTTCCCACGAGGCCGACTGGCTCCAGCCCACCACCGATGTGGTGAACTACAGCGACGGCACCTCGGATGAGGTGTACGGCTTCGACATCCCGGTGGAGGCACTGGACACGGACTTCTCCGTTGCCATCCTCGGCAAAAAGGGCAAGTGGTACGACCACACCGTCAGCGTCCGCAATGCACAGCCCACGATGGAGGAGGCCCTTGCCGACGGCGCCTACACCTGCGACGTGACCCTTGAGGGCGGCTCCGGCCGCGCCACCGTGGAAAGCCCTGCGGCCCTGACCGTGGCCGACGGCAGGATGACCGCCACCATCGTCTGGTCCAGCCCCAACTACGACTATATGCTGGTGGACGGCGAAAAGTATCTGCCCACCAACACCGAGGGCAATTCCACCTTCGAGATCCCCGTCGCCGCCCTCGACACCCCGCTGGATGTGGTGGGCGATACCGTCGCCATGAGCACCCCTCACGAGATCGAGTATACGCTGACCTTTACGCTGAAGTAAACCGCTTCGCAGACTGAGAGGTTAAAGCCTATGAAGCGCCGCAATTTTCTGAAAGCCCTGCCCGCCGCCGCACTTGCCCTCGCTGGCTGCGGGCAGGCAGAGACCGCCCCGGCCAATACGGCCTCTCTCGTGTTCGACCACAGCTATCCGCTGGACTACGCGGCTCAGTTCTCCGCCGACTGCTATGAGGGGGGATATGTGCTGGTGAATATCCCGGACAGCGGCAGATTCCTCGTGATCCCCGAGGACGCGGCAGAGGTGGATGACCTGCCCGCCGATGTTGTCCCGCTCCGCCAGCCGCTGGACAACATCTACCTCGTCTCCACCTCGGCGATGGACCTCTTCGTCCATCTGGATGCGCTGGACTGCATCGCCCTCTCCGGCACCAAGGCCGAGGGCTGGTATGTGGAGGAGGCCAAGCAGGCCATGCAGGAGGGCCGCATCGCCTACGCCGGCAAGTACAGCGCCCCGGACTATGAGCGGATCCTTGCAGCCGGGTGCAGCCTCGCCATCGAGAACACCATGATCCTCCATGACCCTGCGGTCAAGGAACAGCTGGAAAAGTTCGGCGTGCCGGTGCTCATCGAGCGCTCGAGCTATGAGAGCGGCCCGCTGGCCCGGATGGAGTGGCTCAAGCTCTACGGCATCCTGCTGGGCAGGACCGAGCAGGCGGAGGAAATTTTCCGCCAGAAGGTGGAGCAGGTGGCCCCCATCCTCGGGCAGGAGAGCACCGGAAAAACGGTGGCTTTCTTCTCCATCACGTCGAACAACCTCATCACCGTCCGCCGCACCAGCGACTATGTGGCCCAGATGGTGGGGATGGCGGGCGGCGTCTACATTTTTGACGACCTCGAGGGGGACAGCCCGGGCCAGTCCACCATCAAGCTGCCCCTCGAGACCTTCTACGCCCGGGCCAAAGACGTCGATGTCCTCATCTACAACAGCACCATCGAGGGCGTCGTGGAGACCCGTGACCAGCTCATCGAAAAGTGCCCCATGCTGGAGGAGTTCAAGGCTGTCCAGTCCGGCGACTGCTGGTGTACGGCCCAGAGCCTGTTCCAGCAGAGCATGGAGCTGGCCGACCTCATCTCCGATATGAACCTCGTTTTTACCGAGGGCAGGCCCGACCCAGCCTCCCTCCGCTTTTTGCAGCAGATCGTATAAAAGGAGCATTGCCATGACCACCACACGCCGCCTCAGCCTCGCCTACCTCGCCCTCACGGCGGGGCTTGCGGTGCTGTTCGCGCTCAACCTGTTCTGGGGCAGCGTGGAGCTGACGCCCGGGGCAGTGGCTGCAGCCCTGCTGGGCCGGGGCGGGGATGCGCTGGCTGTGGGCATCGTGCTGCAGCTGCGCCTGCCCCGGGCCGTCATGGTGGTGCTGCTGGGCGCGGCCCTCTCCGCAGCGGGCTACCTTTTGCAGACCTTCTTTGCCAACCCCATCGCAGGCCCTTTCGTCATGGGCGTGTCCAGCGGCGCGAAGCTGGCCGTGGCCCTCACGATGGTGGTCTTCCTGCAAAGGGGGCTGCTTACCGGTTCGGCCACCCTCATCATCGCGGCCTTTGCGGGCGCGATGGCAGCGATGGCCTTCGTGCTAGTGGTGGCCCGGCGGGTGCCCCGGATGAGCATCCTTGTCATCTGCGGCATCATGATCGGCTACATCTGCTCGGCCATCACCGACATCGTCGTGACCTTCGCGCAGGACTCCAACATCGTCAACCTCCACAACTGGTCGATGGGCAGCTTTTCCGGCGTGACGTGGGTCAATGTTGGCGCTGCGGCCTGCGTGGTGCTGCCCGCACTGGCAGCGGCATTCCTCCTCTCCAAGCCTATGGCGGCCTACCAGATGGGGGAAAGCTATGCCCGAAGCGTCGGCGTGCCGGTGCGGGCCTTCTCGACGGCCCTCGTGCTCCTTTCCAGCCTCCTCTCCGCCTGCGTGACGGCCTTTGCCGGGCCGATCTCCTTCGTGGGCATCGCGGTGCCCCATCTGGTCAAGAGCCTGCTGGGCAGCGCCAAACCCCTCTATGTCCTGCCGGGCTGCTGCCTTGGCGGGGCGGCGTTCTGCCTGCTCTGCGACCTTATCGCCCGCAGCCTGTTCGCGCCCACCGAGCTGTCCATCAGCTCGGTGACAGCAGTTTTTGGTGCACCGGTGGTCATCTGGCTGCTGGTGCGCCGCCAGACAGAGGGAGGCCGGGAATGAGCGAAGAAAAAGCCTTCTGCCGCACCGATGACCTTGCCATCGGCTACGGCAAAACGCCCCTGATGGAGCACATCCGCCTCGGAGCCGAAAAGGGGAGCATCCTCACCCTCATCGGACCCAACGGTGCGGGCAAATCTACCCTCCTCAAGACGCTGGCGGCCCAGCTGGCCCCGCAGGGGGGCGCTGTCCTGCTGGACGGAAAGAGCCTTGCGGACTACTCCGGCCCTGAGCGCGCCCGGAAGATGGCCCTGATGGTGCCCCACACCCGCCGCACTGAGTTGACCACCTGTTTCGAGATGGCCTCCGCCGGGCGCTACCCCTACACGGGGCGGCTGGGCGTTCTCTCGGCGGAGGACAGGCGGCAGGTCCACGCCGCGCTGGCCCTCGTGGGGGCCGAAGCGCTGGCGGGACGGGACTTCAACTGCATCAGTGACGGCCAGCGCCAGCGCGTGCTGCTGGCCCGGGCCATCTGCCAGCAGCCGGAGCTGATCCTGCTGGACGAGCCGACGTCCTTCCTTGACATCAAGGGCAAGGCCGAGCTTCTGGCCATCCTGAAGAGCCTCGCCCGGGACAAGAAGATGGCCGTCATCCTCAGCCTCCACGAATTAGAGCTGGCCCAGAAGATCTCGGATAAGGTCGTCTGCGTCTCGGCGGCGGGCGTCTCGGACGTTATGACGCCCGGACAGGCGTTTGCCCGGGAAAACATCTGTAAAATTTATGATTTGAGCGACGAGCAGTACGCTTTTCTGTACGGTGAAGCGAAAAAGCCCGCCGAGACGGGGCAGCCCCGCTTTGAGCACTATGTCCGCAGCGGTCAGAAGCTCCTGCGCTGCGGCTACACCACCGGCACCTGCGCAGCGCTGGGGGCGGCGGGCGCAGCCCGTCTCCTCCTCACCGGCCGCGCCCCGGAGACGGTGGCCCTCCGCACCCCGAAGGGCATCGTGGTGGAGGTGGAGCCGATCTTCTGCCGCCGGTCGGGCGAGGGGGCAGAGTGCGCCATCCGCAAAGACGGCGGCGACGATGTGGACGTGACCACCGGCCTGCCGGTCATTGCCGGTGTGGCCCTCCGGCCGGAGCTGGCCGGAGAGGTGCGCATCCACGGCGGCGAGGGGGTGGGCCGGGTGACGAAGCCCGGCCTCGACCAGCCGGTGGGCGAAGCCGCCATCAACCACGTCCCCCGGGCCATGATAAAGGAGGCGCTGGAAAAGGAGGCGGAGTCTGCCGGATATGCGGGCGGCTTCGATGTCACCATCTCCATCGAGGGCGGGGCCGAGACAGCCAAGCGCACCTTCAACCCCCACATGGGCGTGGAAGGCGGCCTCAGCGTCCTCGGCACCAGCGGCATCGTCGAGCCGATGAGCCAGCAGGCCATCCTCGATACCATCCAGCTGGAGATGGGACAGGCCGCGCTTCGGGCAGGGACGCCCCGGCGGCTCATCCTCGCCCCGGGCAACTACGGGCTGGACTATCTCCACGAGAATCTGCCGGCCCTGAAGTGCATCCCGGTGGTCAAGACCTCGAACTTCATCGGCGATGCGCTGGATATGGCGGCGGCGTCAAAATTCGAGCAGGTGGTGCTGGTGGGCCACATCGGCAAGCTGGTCAAGCTGGCGGGGGGCGTCATGAACACCCACTCCCGCACGGCGGACTGCCGCACCGAGCTGCTCTGCGCCCACGCCGCTCTCTGCGGCGCGTCCCGGGACGTCTGCGCGTCCCTGATGGGCGCCGCCACCACCGACGCCTGCATGGAGATCCTAGACAAGGCGGGGATGAGAGAGCCGGTCCTGTCGAGCCTGCTGGACGCCATCCAGCTCCACCTCGACCGCCGCGCCGCCGGGGCGTTCCGGGTGGGCGCGGTGCTCTTCTCCAACCAATACGGCCCGCTGGGCCAGACCAAGACTGCAAAGGAGCTGCTGGACGAATGGAAAAACGGAACGGCGTCTTGTACGGCGTCAGTGTAGGCCCGGGCGAACCGGAACTGATGACCCTGAAGGCGGTCCGCTGCCTCGAAAAATGCCCGGTCATCGCCGCACCCCAGACCGCCGGAGGCCGGATGCTGGCGCTGGACATCGCCCGGGGCGCGGTCGGGCTGGACGGCAAGACCATCCTGCCCCTGCGCTTTGCCATGAGCCGCGACCCGGAGGTGCTGCGCGCCTCCCATGAGGAGGCAGCCCGGGCGGTGAAAGAGTATCTGGATGCCGGGCAGGACGTCGCCATGCTCAACCTCGGCGATGTCTCGGTCTATGCCACCTTCGGCTATTTGCAGGAGATCTTAGAGGCGGAGGGCTATAAGACCGTGAGGATCCCCGGGGTGCCAAGCTTCTGCGCCGCCGCGGCCCGGCTGGGCCAGCCCCTGACGGGCGGGATGGAAGCGCCGCTGACCATCGCCCCGGGACGTCACGCGGCCGAGGTACTGGCCGCACCGGGGACGAAGGTGCTGATGAAATCGGGCCGTCAGCTGCCGGAGACGCTGGCCGCACTGGCCGAAGCCGGGCTTCTGGGCCGCAGTGCGATGGTCTGCAACTGCGGCCTGCCGGACGAGGAGGTCTGGCCCGACCTGTCTGCCTGCGATGCCAGCCGTCCGGCGGGCTATTTTGCAACGATCTTAGTAAAGGAAGGGTAACGGATATGGTTCATTTCGTGGGAGCGGGGCCGGGTGCCCCCGACCTCATCACCCGTCGGGGCGCGGCCCTGCTGGCCGATGCCGACTGCATCATCTATGCGGGCAGCCTCGTCAACCCGGCCCTGCTGGGTCTGGCAAAGCCCGGCTGCGCCATCTACAACAGCGCCGAGATGACGCTGGAACAGGTGCTGGACACCATCCGCGCTGCGGAGCAGGCAGGCGGCACCACCGTCCGCCTCCACACCGGCGACCCCTGCCTTTATGGGGCCATCCGGGAGCAGATGGATGCGCTGGACGCCGACGGCATCCCCTACGATGACACCCCGGGGGTGTCCAGCTTCTGCGGCGCAGCGGCGGCGCTCTGTGCCGAGTACACCCTGCCCAATGTGAGCCAGACCGTCATCATCACCCGGATGGAGGGCCGCACCCCCGTCCCCGAGGCCGAGCAGCTGGCAAAGCTGGCCGCGCATGGGGCCACCATGGTCATCTTCCTCTCCATCGGGCTGGTGGACAAGGTCCAGCAGGCCCTCCTTTCCAGCGGCGGCTACCGCTCCGACACCCCCGCCGCAGTGGTGTATAAGGCCACATGGCCGGAGCAGAAGGTGGTGCGGTGCACCGTCTCCACGCTGGCCGAGGAGACCCGCAAAAACGGCATCACCAAGACGGCCCTCATCGTCGTGGGCGATTTTCTGGGGCGGGATTACGACCGCAGCAAGCTCTACGACCCTGCCTTTACCACCGAGTTCCGGCAGGGGACGGAGGCCGGAAAATGAGCTGTGCGTATCTGGCCTTTACGGCAAGGGGCGAGGCACTGGCCCGTCGGCTGGCGGAGGCCCTGCCCGGCAGCGTGAGCCGCTGCGGCGGGGAAGTGACCCTGAAGGGCTGGACGGCGGAGCACTTTGCACAGAACGAGGCGCTTATTTTTGTAGGAGCTGTGGGCATCGCCGTCCGGGCCGTCGCGCCTTATTGCAAAAGCAAGGCCAGCGACCCGGCGGTGGTGGCTGTGGACGAGGGTGGGCAGTTCGCCGTGCCCCTGTTGTCGGGCCATCTGGGGGGCGCGAATGCGCTGGCCCGGGCGCTGGCGGAGGTCTGCGGCGCGGTGCCGGTCATCACGACGGCCACCGATGTCAACGGCCTTTTTGCCGTAGACCTCTGGGCCAAGGCGCAGGGCTGCGCCCTCCTTGAGCCGGAGCGCATCAAGCGCGTCAGCGGTGCCCTGCTGGCCGGACAGACCGTCCGGTACTGGTCGGCGTGGCCGGTGGCGGGGGAGGCCCCCGCCGGGGTGGAGCGGGCCGGGACGCCCGAGGCCGCCGATTTCGCCCTCACCCTCACGCCGGAGGGCGGGGCGCTCCACCTCGTGCCCCCCATCGGGGTGCTGGGCGTGGGGTGCCGCCGGGGCACGACGGCAGAGCGGCTGGAAGAGGCGTTCTCGGCCTTCTGTGCCTCGTCGGGCCTCAGCCCGGCGGCAGTCTCGGCGGCTGCCAGCATCGACCTGAAAAAAGAGGAGCCGGGGCTTGCGCAGTTCTGCGAAGCCCACGGCTGGCCCATCACATTCTATTCGGCAGACCAGCTGCGGGCCGTGCCGGGGCAGTTCACCCCCTCGGCCTTCGTGGCCGGTGTCACCGGCGTGGACAACGTCTGCGAGCGGGCAGCGGCAAAAGCCTCGGGCGGGGCGCTCCTGCTGCCCAAGACAGCGGGCGGCGGCGTGACGCTGGCGCTGGCCGTCCGCCCCTTTGCACCCGATTGGAGGACAGAGCAATGAGTGAGAACCGAAAGACCGTGTTCGTCGTGGGGCTTGGCCCCGGCGGCGGACAGTTTCTGACCGTGCAGGCGCAGAGCGCCTTGCAGCAGGCCGAGGTGTTGTGCGGCTATACGGTCTACATCGACCTTGTGCGCCCCCTCTACCCGGAAAAGGAGTGCTACGCCACCGGCATGACCCGGGAGCTTGACCGCTGCCGCTGGGCGCTGGATACCGCCCGGGCAGGCCGGGACGTGGCGCTGGTCTGCTCCGGCGATGCCGGGGTCTACGGCATGGCAAGCCCTCTTCTGGAGCTGGCCGAGGCGTATCCGGATGTTGATGTGGAGGTCGTGCCCGGCTTGACCGCCGCCCTCAGCGGCGGGGCGGTGCTGGGGGCACCGCTGGCCCACGATTTCTGCGTCCTCTCTCTGTCCGACCGCCTCACGCCGTGGGAGGTCATCGAAAAGCGTCTGGCCTGCGCGGCGCAGGGCGATTTCGCGCTGGCGCTGTACAATCCCTCCTCCAAGGGCCGCCCCGACTACCTGCGCCGGGCCGTGGACATCCTGCTGGCCCACGGCAAGGCCCCTGACACCCTCTGCGGCTGGGTGCGGAACATCGGCCGGGAAGGACAGGAAAAGCAGCTCCTGCCCCTCAGCCAGCTCCGGGACACCGAGGTGGATATGTTCACCACCGTCTTTGTGGGCAACGCGGCCACCCGCGCACTGAGCGGGCGGATGGTCACGCCGCGGGGGTATCGCCGATGAGAGTGGTCCTGTTCAGCGGTACCACCGAGGGGCGGGAGCTTTCCCGTCGGCTGGCAGAGCTTGGTCTTGAAGTCACCGTCAGCGTAGCCACCCCGCTGGGGCAGGAAGAGCAGGGGAGCGCCCCCGGCGTCACCGTCCGGTGCGGACGGCTCCTGCCCGATGAGATGGCCGCTCTCCTGAAGGGCGCTGCCCTCTGCATCGACGCCACCCACCCCTATGCAGTGGAGGCGACGAAGAACATCCGGGCGGCGGCAGAGTCGGCGGGGGTCGGGTATCTCCGCCTCCTCCGCCCGGCCAGCCCCCTGCCGGAGGGATGTCTTGTCTTCGGGAGCGCAGGGCAGGCGGCGGAGGCGCTGGCGCAAAAGGAAGGAAACCTTCTGCTGGCCACCGGGGCCAAAGAGCTGCCTCAGTTTGCGGCCATCCCGCCCCAGCGGCTCTATCCCCGCGTCCTGCCCACGCTGGAAAGCATCGCAGCCTGTGAGGCGGCGGGCATCCCCCACCGCAACATCATCGCCATGCAGGGGCCGTTCAGCTTCGCGCTCAATCAGGCGATGATGGAGCAGTTCCATATCCGCTGGCTGGTCACGAAAGACGGCGGCGCAGCGGGCGGATTCGACGAAAAAGCCGCTGCTGCCGCCGCCGCGGGGGCGCAGCTGGTGGTCATCCGCCGCCCGCCCGAGCAGGGCGAGACGGCAGAAGAGGTGCTGAAACGCTGCAAGGAGATGATAAGATGAACGTGACACTCATCGGCATGGGTTCCGGCCAGCCCGAGAGCCTGACCCTCCAGAGTCTGGCCGCGCTGCGGCAGGCCGACCTCATCCTTGGTGCGCGGCGTCTGCTGGCGGCTCTGCCCGCCGGCTGCACCGCCAACCGCGCCGCTGCCTACCGCGCCGACGAGGTGGCGGAGCTTCTGCACACCTCCGGCGCAGAGAACGCCGTGCTGGTCTACAGCGGCGATACCGGCTTTTACTCCGGCGCAGCCGCGCTGCTGGATAAGCTTTCGGCTCTCGGCATCCGCGCCCGGGTGCTGCCAGGACTTTCCAGCGTCCAGCTCCTTGCGGCGGCGCTGGGCCGCCCGTGGCAGGACTGGAACCTCGTCTCGGCCCATGGCCGCGCCTGCGACCCGGTGGCCGAGTGTATGCAGGGCAGGCCCGCCTTTTTCCTCACCGGCGGCAGTGAAGACCCTGCCACCCTCTGCGCCCAGCTGGCGGCGGAGGGCTTCGGCGAGGTGGAGGCCGTCGTGGGCCAGTGCCTCGGCACGCCGGAAGAGAAGCTCTTCCGGGGCAGGGTGCAGGAGCTGGCGGCGGGCCGCTTCGACAGCCTGAGCGTCCTCCTCGTGGAGGCCGCAGAGGTGCAGCCCCGCCGTACGCCGGGCCTGCCGGATGAAGCGTTCGAGCGGGGCAGTGTCCCCATGACCAAGCAGGAGGTGCGGGCTGCTGTGCTGGCAAAGCTGGCCGTCCACCCGGAGGACATCCTGTGGGACGTGGGGGCCGGGACGGGCAGTGTCAGCGTGGAGCTGGCGCTGGCTGCGCCTCGGGGCAGGGTCTACGCGGTGGAGTGCGACCCGGAGGGCTGCGCCCTCATCCGGGCCAACCGCCAGAGATTCCTCGCCCGCAACCTGACCCTCGTGGAGGGGCTTGCCCCCGCCGCGCTGGCCGACCTGCCCGCGCCGGACGCCGTTTTTATCGGCGGCAGCAAGGGCAGCCTCGCCGCCATCGTGGACGCTGCGCTGGAAAAGAACCCCGCCGCCCGCATCTGCGCGTCGGCCATTGCCCTCGAGACCCTCTCGGCGGCGGTGGCTGCGCTGACGGCCCGGGGCCGGACGGTGCAGGTGAGCCAGATCGCCGTCAGCCGGGCCAGAGCCGTGGGCGGGCTGCACCTCATGATGGCCCAAAACCCCATCTACCTTATCACGGGAGAATGACCATGATCCAATTTCTGCTGGCGGCACCCCGCTCGGGCAGCGGCAAGACCACCATGACCTGCGCCCTCCTGATGGCGCTCAAGCGGCGGGGCTACACGCCCTGCGCCTTCAAGAGCGGGCCGGACTACATCGACCCCATGTTCCACCGGGCGGTGCTAGGGGTGGAGAGCCACAACCTCGACCTCTTTTTCTCCCCGCCCGAAACGGTGCGCGCCCTCTACGCGAAGGGAGCCTCCGGCCACGGCGCGGCGGTCTGTGAGGGGGCGATGGGCTTCTACGATGGCCTCGGCGGTGTGAGCGACAAGGCCAGCGCGTGGCATCTGGCCGACACGCTGGGCCTGCCGGTGCTGCTGGTGGTGGAGCCGAAGGGCCAGAGCCTGACGCTGGCCGCAGAGCTGCGGGGCCTCGACGGCTTCCGCACCCCCAGTCATCTTGCGGGCATCCTGCTCAACAACTGCACGGCCCGGATGCACGCCCTGCTGGCCCCCATGCTGGAAGCGGAAACGGGCCTGCCGGTGCTGGGTTTCCTGCCCAAGCTCCCGGAGGCCGTCATCGGGAGCCGCCACCTCGGCCTCTATACGGCGGCAGAGGTGGAGGACCTGCAAAAAAAGCTGGCCGCACTGGCCGCAGCGGCGGAGGAGCAGATCGACTGGCCCCGCCTGCTGGCCCTCTGCGAAAAAGAGCCGCCCGCCCTGTCCGGGCAGGCGGAGACACCCCCGGCCCGCGTCCGCATCGCTGTGGCGCAGGACGAAGCCTTCTGCTTCACCTATGCCGAGACGCTGGAAGCGCTCCGGGACGCCGGGGCAGAGCCGGTCTTTTTCAGCCCTCTCCGGGACGCAAGCCTGCCGGAGAAGGTCGGCGGGCTGTATCTGCCCGGCGGCTACCCGGAGCTTCATGCCAAAGCACTGAGCGAAAATAACGCGCTTCTGCGCGAGATAAAAAAGAAGGTCGAAGCCGGTCTGCCCACAGTGGCCGAGTGCGGCGGCTTCCTCTATCTGGGGCAGCGACTCACCGACACCGCCGGGCAGAGCTGGCCGATGGCCGGGGTCCTGCCGGGGACGGCGCAGGACGCCGGGCGGCTCGTCCGGTTCGGCTATGCCGAGCTGGGGGCCGAAGAGGACAGTATGCTCTTCCGGTCCGGAGAGCATTTTCCCATCCATGAGTTCCACCACTGGGACTCCACCGCCAACGGCACGGCCCTCACGGCCCGCAAGCCGGTGGGGGGCACGGAATGGCGGTGCGGATTTGCAAACGAGCATTTCTATGCGGGTTTCCCGCATTTATACTGGGCGGGCACGCCCCTGCCGCAGCGTTTTGCCGCTGCGGCGGAAGCATATAGGAGAGACCATGACTGAGACAGAACTTGCCGCCCTCTGTGCGGCCATCACGCCGCCGGACGAAGCCGCCCGGGCGGCGGCACACGCCCACTGGGCCAGCCTCGCTAAACCGCTGGGCGGGCTGGGGGCACTGGAAACTGTGCTCGAAGACGCCGCGGCCCTTACCGGCAGCGCGAAGCTGGAGTTTTCCCACCGCGCGGTGCTGGTGCTCTGCGCCGACAACGGCGTGGTGGCGCAGGGCGTCAGCCAGACCGACAGCAGCGTGACCCGCGCCGTGGCCGAGAACCTCGCCGCCCGCCGCACCAGCGTCTGCCGGATGGCCCAGACGGCCCGGTGCGAGGTGGTGCCGGTGGATATGGGCATCGCGGGCGAGCCTGTGGCGGGCGTCCTCGACTGCCGCATCGCCCCGAGCACGGCGGACTTTACCCTTGGCCCGGCCATGAGCCGGGCGCAGGCTGTGGAAGCGGTCGGACGGGGCATCCGGCTGGTGCAGGAGCAGAAGAAAGCGGGCATCGGCCTGCTGGCCACCGGGGAGATGGGCATTGGCAACACGACGACGTCCAGCGCCGTGGCCGCTGTCCTGCTGGGGCAGCCGGTGGAGCGGATGACAGGACGAGGGGCAGGCCTCTCAGATGCGGGCCTTGCCCGGAAGGTCGATGCCATCCATCGCGGCATCGTCCGGAATCAGCCCGACCCCGCCGACCCGCTGGACGTGATGGCGAAGCTGGGCGGCTTCGACATCGCGGGGCTTTGCGGCATCTTTCTCGGCGGGGCCTTGGAGAGAGTGCCTGTGCTGGCCGACGGCTTCATCAGCGGAGTGGCGGCACTCTGCGCCGTCCGGCTCTGCCCGGCGGCGGAAAAGGCGGTCTTTGCCAGCCATTGCTCTACCGAGCCGGCCGCGAAGCTGGTGCTGGATGCACTGAACAAAAAAGCCCTCATCACGGCAGGCCTCCATCTGGGCGAGGGCACCGGGGCGGTGGCCGCCATCCCGCTGTGGGATATGGCGCTGGCCGTCTACGATGGCTGCTATTCCTTCGCAGAGGGCGGCATCGATGCCTACACGCCGCAGGGAGGCGCGGGATGCTGACGCTGGTCATCGGCGGCGCAGCCAGCGGAAAAAGCGCCTACGCCGAGAGCCTTGTGCTAAAGACCGGCCTGCCCCGGTACTACCTCGCCACCATGCAGGTCTGGGACGCCGAGTGCGCCGCCCGGGTGGAAAAGCACCGGAAGATGCGGGCCGAAAAGCAGTTCGAGACGCTGGAGTGCCCGCTCCACCTCGACCATCTGGCTCTGCCCGGCCGGGGGACCGTCCTCTTGGAAGATCTCGGCAACCTTGTGGCCAATGAGCTTTACGACCCCGGCGGGGCGGGAGAGCACACTGCAAAGGCCGTCCTGACCGGGTTGGAGCGCCTCGCCGCTGGGTGCAGCGACCTCATCGTCGTGTCGAACGAGGTGTTCAGCGGCGGGGCCGACTATGTAGGCGATACCGCGCAGTATCTGCTGGCGCTGGCGCAGGTAAACAACGCCTTCGCCGCCCGGGCGGACAACGTCTGCCGGGTGGTCTGCGGCCTGCCGGTGTATTACAAGGGGGGAGAGAAGCTGTGACCATTTTGCAGACCATCGCGGTAGCCTTTGCGATGTTTTCGGCCCTGCCGGTGCCGCAGTTCGGGTGGAACGAGAAGAATATGCGGTACGCCATGTGTGCCTTCCCCCTCATCGGGCTGGTGTGCGGCGGGCTGTGGTGCCTCTGCGGCGTCCTGCCCCTGCCGGATATGGCCCGGGCGGCGGCGTTCTGCCTCGTGCCGGTGGCTGTCACCGGCGGCATCCATCTGGACGGCTATGCCGACACCTCAGATGCCCTCTCGAGCTACGGCGACCGCGAAAAAAAGCTCGAGATCCTGAAGGATTCTCACTGCGGCGCCTTTGCCGTCATCCGGCTGTGCAGTTATTTTGTCGCCTACTTTGGCCTCTGCGGCAGTGTGCGGTTCACCCCTCGTGTGGGGCTGTGCTGGACGCTGGCGCTGGTGCTGGAACGGGCGCTGTCCGGCTTTGCCGTGGCGGCGTTCCCGCTGGCGAAGGATACCGGCCTTGCCCATACCTTCGCCACGGCGGCGGACAGGCAGACCGTCCGCCGTTTCCTCTGCGGAGCGTCGGCCCTGCTGGTGCTGGCGCTGACGGTGCTGGGGGGTGGTGCTCTGGCGGCAGCGGCGCTTCTGGCGATGAGCCGCTATTATTTTGTGGCGAAAAAGCAGTTCGGCGGCATCACCGGCGATCTGGCCGGGTGGTTTCTGCAGCGGGCTGAGCTGTGGATGCTGGCGGCGCTGGCTGTCAGCCAGTGGGGAGGAGTGCTGTAAATGATGTTCATCACAGGGCCGCTCTACAGCGGCAAGCGCACCTTTGCGCGGAAGTTCCGGGGCAGCGTCATCGCCGATGTGCAGGACGCCGCTGCGGAAATCCAGACCCCGGAGCAGCTCGAAGCGCTGGCCCGGGAGCTGGCGGAATACGATATTGTCATCGCCACCGAGGTCGGCGGCGGTGTTGTCCCGATGGATGCCGGGGAGCGTGCCGGGCGGGAGGCCGCCGGGCGGCTGGCCTGCCTGCTGGCCGCCCGCGCCGACTGCGTGGTGCAGATGTTCTGCGGCATCCCGACGGTATTGAAAGGAGAATTGCCCTCATGTTGATCTATTTACTGCGTCATGGCCTGACCGAATACAACGCCCAGAAGCGCTATCAGGGCCAGCGCGACATCCCGCTCTCGGCGGAGGGCCTGCGCCAGCTGCGCCGGGCCGACATCGACCCGAAGGTGGTCTATATCACCCCGCTGCAGCGGACGGCCCAGACGGCCCGGGTGCTCTTCCCGGACGCAAAACTCGTGGTCGTCAAAGACCTGCAGGAGATGTGCTTTGGCAGCTTCGAGGGGAAGAACTACGTCGAGATGGAGCACGACGCCGACTATCAGGCGTGGGTGAAGGCCAACTGTGAGAGCAAGTGCCCCGACGGCGAGCGGAAGGACGATTTCTCTGCCCGCATTTGCAATGCATTCTCCGGTCTGGTGGACAAGGCACTGGCCGACGGCGAAGAGCTGCTGGTCATCCTCGCCCACGGCGGCACCCAGATGGCGGCGATGGAGCGGTATGTCCTGCCCCGGCGCGGCTATTATGAGTGGTGCGGCCCCAACGCGGGCGGCTATGTGTTGGACGCCGCCGACTGGGCAGAAAAGCACCAGCTCCGCCTCGTCAGGACCGTGCAGTACACGAAGGACGCGGAGGCGGACGCATGATGACCGTCTGGGCTGTGCTGGGGGGCTTCGTGCTGGACGCCATCTTCGGCGACCCAGCGTGGCTGCCCCACCCGGTGGTGTACATGGGCAAGGCCATCTCCCGGCTGGAAAAATTTCTCCGCGCCCGCCTGCCGAAGACGCCGCAGGGCGAGCTGCTGGGCGGCGCGGTGCTGGCGTTCTGCCTGCCGGTGGGGACGCTGCTGCTCACGGGCCTTGTCTGCTGGGGTGCGGCACGGCTCCACCCTCTGCTGGGGCTTGCCGTGCAGATGTTCTGGTGCGGGCAGGCGCTGGCCGCAAAGGGGCTGGTGCAGGAGAGCACGAATGTCTATGCCGAGCTGAAAAAAGGCAGCCTGCCCGCTGCCCGGAAGGCCGTGAGCCGCATCGTGGGCCGTGACACGGAAGCGCTGACTGCTGAGGGCGTGACCCGAGCGGCGGTGGAGACCGTGGCCGAAAACGCCAGCGACGGCGTCATCGCGCCGCTGCTCTATATGCTGCTGGGCGGTGCGCCGCTGGCCCTGACCTACAAGGCCATCAACACGATGGACAGCATGGTGGGCTACAAGAACGAGAAATATCTCTATTTTGGCCGTGCGGCGGCAAAGCTGGACGATGTGGCGAACTATATCCCGAGCCGTCTGGCGGCGCTGCTCTGGATCATGGCGGCGGCGTTCACCCGCAATGACACCAAGGGCGCGTGGCGTATCTGGCGGCGGGACCGCCGCAATCACGCAAGCCCCAACAGCGCCCAGACTGAGAGCGCCTGCGCCGGTGCGCTGGGCGTCCAGCTGGCCGGGCCGGCCTATTATTTCGGGGAATATTATCCGAAGCCCACCATCGGCGACCCGCTGCGGCCCATCGAGCCGGAGGATATTCTGCGGGCAGATCGGATGATGTATGCAGCCAGCGGGCTTGCGCTGGCGTTTGGATGTGCGATACGGGGGTTCTTGGGATGAAACAACTGGTCCACGGCGGTGACTGGATGGGCTACCGCGAACGCTTTGGCCGCGATGCGCTGGATTTTTCAGCGAACGTCAGCCCCCTCGGCCTGCCCGAGGGGGTGGCGCAGGCCATCCGGGAGGCTCTGGCGGAGGCCGACCGCTATCCCGACCCCCTCTGCCGCACCCTGCGCGCGGCGCTGAGCCGGGCTGAGGGCGTGCCGCCGGAGCAGATCCTCTGCGGCAACGGCGCGGCGGACCTGATCTTCCGGCTGGTTTGGGCCGCAAAGCCCCGCCGGGCGCTTGTGACGGCCCCCACCTTTGCCGAGTATGCCGCCGCGCTGGATACGGCGGGCTGTGAGGTAAAACGCTTTTTCCTCGGGGAAGCAGAGGACTTCGCGGTGACGGACGCCCTTGTGGACGCCGTGGACGAGAGCACCAACATGGTGTTCCTCTGCCAGCCCAACAACCCCACCGGACAGCTTGCTTCGCCCGGGCTGGTCGAAAAGCTGCTGCGCCGGTGCGAGGCGTGTGGCGCGATCCTTGCGGTGGACGAATGCTTCCTCGATTTCCTGCCCGACGCCGACCGGTGGACGGCAAAGCCTCTGCTGGAAAGCGACAGCCTCGTCATCTTCAAGGCCTTTACCAAGCTCTACGGCATGGCAGGCGTCCGGCTGGGCTACTGCCTCTGCGGCGACGAGGCACTTTTAGAGAAGATGCAGGCAGCGGGTCAGCCGTGGGCCGTGTCGAGTCTGGCGCAGGCAGCGGGCATCGCGGCTTTGAAGGAGACGGCCTATGTGGATGAGGTGCGGGCGCTGATCGCGCAGCAGCGTCCGGCCATGACGGCAGGGCTGCGGGCGCTGGGCCTGCGGGTCATCGACGGAAAGGCCAACTATCTGCTCTTCCGCGCCCCTGCCGACCTGAACGAACGACTCCGCCCGCTGGGTACACAGGTGCGCAGCTGCACGAATTATCCGGGCCTCGGGCCGGAGTGGTGCCGCACGGCAGTGCGCACGGCTCCCGAGAACGCCCGGCTGCTGGAGATCATGAGGGAGGTGCTGGAATGAGCAGAGCAAAATGCATCATGGTGCAGGGCACGATGAGCGGCGCGGGCAAAAGCCTGCTCTGCGCGGCGCTCTGCCGCATCTTTGCGCAGGACGGCCTGCGCGCCGTGCCCTTCAAGAGCCAGAACATGGCCCTGAACAGCTTCGTCACCAAGGACGGCCTTGAGATGGGCCGGGCGCAGGTGGTGCAGGCGCAGGCGGCAGGGGTAGAGCCGGACGTGCGGATGAACCCGATCCTCCTGAAGCCCAGCAGCGACGTGGGCAGTCAGGTCATCGTCAACGGTGAGGTGCGGGGCCAGATGGCGGCGGCGGAGTATTTCCGCACGAAAAAAAAGCTGGTGCCGGACATCATGGCCGCATATGATAGTCTGGCCGAGGAGGCCGACGTCATCGTCATCGAGGGCGCGGGCAGCCCGGCGGAGATAAACCTGAAAAGCGAGGACATCGTGAACATGGGCCTCGCCGAGATGGTGGATGCGCCGGTGCTTCTGGTGGGCGACATCGACCGGGGCGGCGTGTTCGCCCAGCTTTACGGCACGGTGGAGCTGCTGGAAGAGAAGGAGCGGGCGCGCATCAAGGGGCTTGTCATCAACAAATTCCGGGGCGATGTGGAGATCCTCCGCCCCGGCCTTGCGATGCTGGAAGAGAAGACTCATCTGCCGGTGGTGGGGGTCGTGCCGTATCTGAAGGTGGACATCGAGGACGAGGACTCCCTGAGCCAGCGCCTCGAGAGCCGGGGCGGAAAAAAGCCGCTGGATGCAGCCATCCTCCGCCTGCCGCACCTGTCCAATTTCACAGACTTCATGCCGCTGGAGCAGCACCCGCTGCTGGGAGTGCGGTATGTGGCGAACGCCCACGAGCTGGGCACGCCCGACCTCATCCTGCTGCCGGGCACCAAGAACACGGTGGACGACCTGCTCTGGCTGCGGCAGTGCGGGCTGGAAGCAGCCCTGCTCAGACTGGCTGGGAAAGGTACGCCGGTGCTGGGGGTCTGCGGCGGCTACCAGATGCTGGGCCAGACCCTCGACGACTCCGAGGGGAGCGAGAGCGGCCGTCCGCAGACGCTGCGAGGGCTGGGCCTGCTGCCCACCCGGACGGTGTTCAGCCAGCACAAGCGCCGCGCACAGGTCCGGGCCGTCGTCACGGCTGCCCCCTTTGCAGGCGCGGAGCTGGAAGCCTACGAGATCCACACCGGCGTGACCGAGACCGAGGGCGAGCCGTTCGCCCGCTACCCGGACGGCGGGCGGGAGGGCTGCGTGCAGGGCAATGTGTTCGGCACCTATCTCCACGGCCTGTTTGACACTGGCGCCCTCACCGAGGCGCTGGCGGGCTGGCTTTGCCGCCGCAGGGGCATCGACCCCTCCGACGCGGCCCTCATCCCGATGGAGGAGTACCGCCGCCAGCAGTTCGACAAGCTGGCCGACGGCGTCCGGGCGGCGCTGGACATGGACGCGGTGTATGCCGCGATGGGAATGGAGAAGCACTGAAATGGAGCAGGGACTTTTGCACCTCTACTGGGGCGATGGAAAGGGAAAGACCACCGCCGCCATGGGCCTTGCACTCCGTGCGCTGGGAGCCGGAAAGCGGGTGGTCATCGTCCAGTTCCTGAAAGGCGGGAACAGCGGGGAGATCCCGCTTCTGGCCCGGCTGGGGGCGGAGATTTACCGGGGCAAGGCCGGGCAGAAATTCGTATTCCAGATGACGCCGGAAGAAAAGGCCGCGACCCGTGAACTGCAAGATCAGAACCTTGCCGCAGCAATGGCCCGCCCTGCCGACCTGCTGGTGCTGGACGAGGCCGGAAGCGCCGAGGAACTGGAGATGGTGGACGTCGGCCAATTAAAAAAGGCCGTCTTGGAACGGCCTGCCGGATGTGAATGCGTCCTGACGGCCCACACGCCGCCCCAGTGGATGCTGGATGCCGCCGATTACTCCACCGAGATGAAATGCCACCGCCACCCCTACCAGAAGGGGATAAAAGCACGAAAGGGGATAGAATATTGACGCCGCAGCATCATCTTCCCGCCGACATCGAGCGGACGAGCTTCCGCATCATCACCGAAGAGCTGGACATGATGGGCCTGACCCCGCCGCCCGAGCACGAAGCCGTGGTCAAGCGGGTCATCCACACCACCGCCGACTTCGACTATGCGCGGAATCTCCGCTTTACCCCCCACGCCGTGGAGCAGGCCGTCAAGACCCTCCACGCCGGAGCGGTCATCGTGACCGATACGAACATGGCGCTGGCCGGCATCACAAAGCCCGGGCTGGCAAAGCTGGGCGGCACGGCCTGCTGCTACATGGCCGACCCGGAGGTGGCCGCTGCCGCCAAGGAGGCGGGCACCACCCGGGCCGTTGCGGCCATGAAAAAGGCGGCGCAGGAGCACCCCGGGGCGATCCTGGCCGTCGGCAACGCGCCCACAGCCCTGCTGACCATCGCAGAGCAGATCGAAAACGGCCTGCGGCCTGCGCTGGTCATTGGCGTCCCGGTGGGCTTCGTGAATGTGGTGGAGAGCAAAGAGCGGCTCTTTGCCGTCTGCGAAAAGCACGGTGTGCCTGCCATCGCGGCGATGGGCCGCAAGGGCGGCAGCAATGTAACAGCAGCCATCTGCAACGCCCTCATCTACTCCGCCGCCGAGATGCTCGACCCCTCGGCCCGGGGCTGGAAGTGAGCGATAAGGTTTGGAGGAGCGCAATGAAGCCTACAAGAAAGACCGATGAAAGCTTTTACCGGCTGTTTTCCGCATCTCACACCGTTTCAGAGCATCTGACCAAGCGGGAGGACAGCGAGCTGCGCGATAAATACGACCACAACGCGTTCTGCTATTACAGCCAGCCTTCGGCAGATGAAGTCCGGGCCGCGCTGGCCTACCAGAAAGAGCGGGGAGACACCTTCCTCAAGCTGGAAGGGTACGAGCCGCTGGCCGATGCATTCGGCATGGAGTGCGAAGAGACCCTGACGATGGTTCTGCCCCCGGAAACAGACATCCGCAGCTGGAAAACGAACCCGGACGTCTCGATCAAGGCCCCGGACGCAGACCAGCTGGAACAGCACGAACTGAAATACTACGGCCCGTTGTACGGAGATGATTTTACCGTGCGGAACAACCGGAACCTCCGGGAAAAGCTGACCTACCTCGGCGCGTATCTGGGCGGGAAGCTGGTGGGTGATTGCTATATTTTCGCATCCGATGGGTATGTCTGCATGGACGGCCTGCTGGTGGACGAGGATTTCCGGCACCAGTACATCGCCATGACCCTGATGAAGCATATTGCCGAAAAGGCGCAGGAGCGCGGAGAGATCCTGTATCTTCACGCTGACTCCGAGGATACACCGAAGGAACTGTATGCGAAGATGGGATTTCAGGCCGTTGACAAGCTCTATGAATATCTCTGCACCGATTTCTCGAAACTGAAAATATGAACGAATGCGCGCCGGATACGGCGATGGGCCTCCCAATGCGGGAGGCTTTTCTGTTACACCGTTGCCAGCACGGCGAGGATGCTCTGCCAGCGCGGATTCTCGACGGCAGGCGCACGGCGGATGGGCCGGGGCGTCTGCGCAGGCTGAGGACGCTGGGCCGACTGGGATAGGGGAGAGAGGAGGACGGCCTGCCACGCGGCGGCAAGCTGCATGGCCTCGGGGCAGCTCTGGAGGGTGCGGCGCTCGGCCCCGGCAAGATAGTCGCCCAGCCAGCAGAGGATGGCCGCGATATTGAGCTGCTCTGCGGCGCGGGCGCTCCAATAGCTCCAATGGGCGGGACGGCCTGCGAACCGCTCCACCGTGATGAGCGCCCCTTCCCGGACAGAGGAGGGAGCGGCCGTCCCACAACCACCGGCAGTATGAGCCAGCACATGAAGGATACGTTCCATCCGGCGGCTGTCGAGGGCGTCGTCCCGGATGAAGGCAGAGAAATCCGTCTGGGCCAGCAGACCCTCGGCGGTGGCAGGGAAGTGCCCCGTCAGCTCGCCGGAGGCGTTGTGGCAGCTCTGCCACCCCTTTCGGATGAGCTGGAAGTTCAGCTTCTGGCGTCCCATCGTGGAATAGAAGACCCTGGCCTTGCCGCTGACCGGCTCCTGCCGCAGCTCGAGATAGGCGTCCGCACCGCCGAGGTCTTGTACCTTGACACTGAGCACAAGGCGGTACTCGGGCTTCTGGCTGGACATGGCAAGATGCATCTCTTCAAAATAACGTGCGGCATCCATAGTGGTTCTCCTTCCTGTGGGCAGCGTGGGTGTTGTCGGAGGGGTGAGGCCCTTTGTTGGTTGTAGTATATCATAAATCACGACAAAATACAACTATAAGTTTGCCAAAAAACCAGAAAACTTTCTGCCTTTCCGACAAAACAAAACAAGGTGGTTGTATGCGACAACAAAAATACGGGGCCGCTGGCAGCAGATACAACTGCACAGCGGCCCCGCAGGCTCTCTTTATAAATAAGAAGCTCAGTCGCCCAGCTCCCGGATCTCGTTCTGGATGAGCCGTCCGGCGGCGCGGGCCAGCTGGTCCATCCCCCGGATGCGGGCCATGTTCTTGCCGTAGATGCGGGAGGCATCGGCGGCGCTGGAGTCCTCGCCCATAAAGACGGCGGAGACCCGCAGGCCCTTGCGCTGGAGCGCCCGCACCTCGGCGGCGGCATCCTCCACGCCTGCGCTCCCGCCGTAATCGCGGCCCAGCGGGTCGTTGGGAGAGGGCGGGATGCGGCGGCTGTCGTTGGGGGAGGCGTCGGTCAGGAGGATGAGCAGGTGGCGTGCGGCAGGGCCGGGGTCGAAGTCGATGAGGTCGCCTGCGGCACGCAGAGCCAGACCATCCCGGTTCCAGCCCGAGGCGAAATACTGGCAGATGCCCTGCAGGCTCTTCTCTTTAAAGCCCTTGAGCACCCGGAGGACGGTGTAGCCTCGCAGGCTGGAAAAGCAGCTCACCCGCACCGGGATGCCGCAGGCCGCGAGGCTCTGGGCAAGGATAGAACCCTGCGCTGCGATGACCTCCTGACAGTGGAGGCGGGAGGCCGAGGCGTCCAGCAGGAGATCAACGGTGAAGGAGGGATGATTCTCCTCCTCTGCACAGCGGAACACCCGGCCATCGTCCATGACGGTGCGCCAGACCCGCCCGGGGTCGAGACTGCCGCTGCGGGCCACCCGGGCGTTGGGCTGCTGGTGGACGAGGATGCAGTTGCGGATCTGTTCGGAGAGCCGGAGCACGACGCTGCGGTGAAGCTCAAGGTTTTTCGCGTAATAGGCCCGGTTCCGCTCGGCCTGAAGCTGGGCCTGCTCGGCCAGATGCTTTGCTTCGGGGGTGGGGGCCTGTTCCGGGCTGGGCACACCGGAGGCGAACCAGAGATGACAGCCCAGATGCTCGCCGGTGCAAAGCTCCTGCTCGGCCTTCCGCAGCCGCTCGGGCGGGTAGAGCGACCGGCCAAAGCAGCTCTCGATGTAGGCCCGGTCCTCCTCGGCGCGCTGGCGCAGGGTGATGTGGGCCAGCCGCTTGTCCGCATGGACACCGCCGCCGGAGGCATCCACCGCGCCGGAGTGCTCCACCGTCACCCGGTCGGTCTTTATCATCTGGGTGGGCATGGTGCGGGTCATGAGGGACGCCAGCAGGCCGTCCAAGTGGAGGTGCAGCCCGGCTTTCTGGTGCACCGTCCCGTCGAACAGCTCGAACTTGGCGTAGACGGCCAGAAGCGCGGCTTTCAGCTCCTCGGGGCGAGGGGGCGTTTCGGGGCTGAGGGCAGCGCTGAGGCTCTTTTCGTAGGGGGTCATGACGGGTGGCGTCCGGCCCTGCACGGCCCGCCAGCGTGCAGCCTGCATGGAGTAGACCAGCTGGTTTTTCGCCATCCATTCCTGCCGCGAGAGCTTGTACTGGATGCCGAAAAAATAGTCCGCGTGGGCGCGTCGGAGGGCCGAAAGCACCGGGCGGCCGGGCAGCTCGAGGGCGTAAGCCGCGCTTTCGAGGTAGAGCCAGCTCAGATCGTCCAGCATGGTCTGCCGGAGGTCGCCCTCCCATGTGTCGAAGAGGCTGCGCACCAGCGCGTCGCCGTAGTATTTGTGCACCAGCCCCACGATGCAGTTCATGTAAAAATCAATGGTGCCGTCGGTGTTGCGGGCAAGGAACAACGGCTCGAAGCCGTAGGCCCCTGCCGCAGCCCACACCTGATTGGCGGCACGCCGCTCTTCGGCGGTGTAGCTCTGCGCTTCCATCGGAATGCTCCTTTAGCCGAAGAGCTTTGCGGCGGTGAGCTGGGCCGGGATGCGGGCGGCGATGGCGTCCCGGATGAGGCCCTGCTCGTAGGAGTCGAAGGCCTTGTTGGTGATGCCCATGTCCAGCGCAGCCCCGGCGGCGACGCCCCGGCGCATCAGGCGCAGAGCGTCCAGCATCCCGCGCAGGTCGAGGGCTTTGGTGGAGATCTCCGCGCTGTCGCACTTTTTCTGCAAGTCGAGGAAGAGGAGGGCAAACTGCCGGACGTATTTGCCGTTCAGGTCGGGGAACTGGGTGCGCAGGAGCTTTTCAAGGTTCTCTTCGGTGATGGTGGGCATCTGGATGACCACGAAACGGGAGGTCAGCGCCTCGTTCAGCTCCCGGGTGCCTGCATAGCCGTAGTTCATGGTGGCGATGAAGCGGGTCTCCTCGGCCAGCGGGATGCGGTCGTAGCCCGGCACATCAATGGCCCGGCGAAAATCCAGCACGGCGTGGAGGACGGCCAGCGCCTCGTTTTTGGCCATATTGATCTCATCCAGCACGCCGAAGCCGCCGCTCTGGGCGCAGCGGTAGACCGGGCCGGGCCGGAACTTTACCTGTCCGCCCTCGAAGGTGTCCATGCCGATGAGGGAGGCTGCATCCATGTTGACGTGGAACGAGATGTCCCACGCGGGACGCCCGAAGGCGGCGGCAAGGTTCTCTGCCAGCACGTTCTTGCCAGTGGCCTTGCCGCCCGCCAGCAGCAGGTTCTCGCCGCAGAGCAGAGCGGCCAGCGCCTGCTCCCACACCTCTCTGCCGTAGTAGACGAAAGCAGGGGCCGGGATGCGGGGACGCAGGGCCTCGGCCAGCGGGTGGGCAGCGCGGTATTCTTCCACAGCCCGCAGCAGGTCGGGGGAGACCCCCTCCTGCCGCAGTGTATCCATCAGACCAGATGTTTCAGACATCAATGACATCTCCTTGCGGTTGGCAGTGCCAAACCGAAATTTCACCCTTATCATAGCACAATCGGCGTGGTTTGTGTAGAGCTTTGGCAGGCAAAAAAGCGGCAAAGAAGCAGAGAGAACACAGGGAAAGCGGATCCAAAAAATTTCAGCCGGAACGGGCAGATCTCAGGAATAAATTGACAGAGCGTGTGGAATGAGATAAAATATCTTTCGTTGTGTTAAAATCAGGAAGCCGTTTTCGTAAGCATTGCACACCGCTTACAAAAACAGCTTCCAAAGAAAGGCGTAAACTATCATGCTCGAAACCATCACAGCCGTCAATCAGGCGGTCAACAGCTTCATTTGGGGCATCCCGGCGATGGTCTGCATCATCGGCGTGGGTCTGCTGCTCAGCGTGCGGACAGGCTTTTTGCAGATCCGGAAATTCCCCTATGCCATCCGCACCACCATCGGACGCATTTTCCGCAGGAAGGACGCCTCCGACGGCGCAATGACGCCGTTTCAGGCGGTCTGCACCGCGCTGGCTGCGACCGTCGGCACCGGCAACATCGCCGGCGTGGCGGGCGCGATCGCCATCGGCGGGCCGGGCGCGGTGTTCTGGATGTGGTGCTCGGCTCTGCTGGGGATGTGCACCAAGTTCGCCGAGGTGACGCTGGCGGTGCACTTCCGCGAGCGGAACAAGAACGGTGAGCTTGTGGGCGGCCCCATGTACTATATCAAGAACGGCCTTGGCAGCCAGTGGCAGTTCCTCGCGGTCCTCTACTCCCTGTTCGGCGTGCTGACCGTCTTTGGCACCGGCAACGCCACGCAGGTGAACACCATCGTCACCGCCATCGACTCAGCCCTGCTGGCCACCGGCAGCGGCCTGAACGGCATCCTGCCCACCCTCAACCTCATCGTGGGCGTCGTGGTGGCCATGATGGTGGCAATGGTGCTGCTGGGCGGCGTCAAGCGCATCGGCAGCGTCACCGAGAAGCTGGTGCCCTTTATGGCGCTGTTCTACATTGTACTGGCGCTGGGCGTCGTGGCGCTCAACTACCGCCGCTTCCCGGCGGTCCTTGCCTCCATCGTCGGCGGTGCATTCGACCCGCAGGCCGTCACCGGCGGTGCCATCGGCAGCGTCTTTCTCAGTATGCAGAAGGGCGTCTCCCGCGGCATCTTCTCCAACGAGGCCGGCCTCGGCACCGGCTCCATCGCCCACGCCTGCGCCGACACCCACAAGCCGGTCAAGCAGGGAATGTTCGGCATCTTCGAGGTCTTTGCCGATACCATCGTCATCTGCACTCTGACCGCCATGGTCATCCTGTGCAGCGGTGTGCCGGTGGGCTACGGCAGCGCGGCAGGCGCGGAGCTGACCATCTCCGGCTTCACGGCCACCTACGGCGACTGGTCGTCCATCTTTACGGCAGTGGCGCTCTGCTGCTTCGCGTTCTCCACCATCATCGGCTGGGGCCTGTACGGCTCCCGGTGCATCGAGTTCCTGTTCCACACCGACAAGGTGGTCGGGCCGTTCCTCGTGTTCTACTCCTTCGTGTCCATTCTGGGCGCGACAGTGGACCTTGGGCTGCTGTGGAGCATCGCCGACACCTTCAACGGCCTGATGAGCATCCCGAACCTCATTGCCCTGCTTCTGCTCTCCGGCACAGTGGCAAAGCTCACGAAGGAGTTCTTCGCGGGCGAAGGGGCACAGAAATAAAGAGTTACTTAGAGCGGAACACGGCAGGTGCATTTTAATGTGCATCTGCCGTGTTTTTGTATTCGGAATCACACCGGAGGGCGCTTTTGCGGTCCGCAAGCCTTGGAATTTGTTCACTTTTCCTGCAAAAATGCAAAAAAGTATAAAAATTTCATGAAAATCATAAGAAATGACATTGAAAATGTTTTAACAAAGTGGTAAAGTAGAAGCAAAGAGAGTCGTGCCCGCCGCCCGGCGGGACGCAAAATTGGGAGGTTTATTACCAATGGCTGATCGTATCGTTCTGAACACCATTTCCTACCATGGCCACGGCGCCATCGAGAACATCGTGCCCGAGCTGACGGCCCGCGGCTACAAGAAGGCGTTCGTCTGCTCCGACCCCGACCTCATCAAGTTCGGCGTCACCAAGAAGGTCACGGACCTGCTGGATGCTGCAAACTTCGCCTACGCCGTCTACAGTGAGATCAAGCCCAACCCCACCATCGCCAATGTGCAGGACGGCGTGGCCGCCTTCAAGGCCGCTGAGGCAGACTGCATCGTGACCATCGGCGGCGGTTCTTCGATGGACACCGCAAAGGCCATCGGCATCATCATCAACAACCCCGAGTTTGCCGATGTCCGCTCTCTGGAGGGCGTTGCTCCCACCAAGAAGCACGCGGTCTTCACCATCGCAGTGCCCACCACTGCCGGTACTGCAGCTGAAGTCACCATCAACTACGTCATCACCGACGTGGAGAAGAAGCGCAAGTTCGTCTGCGTCGATACCAACGATATTCCGGAGATCGCCGTCGTCGATCCCGATATGATGTCCTCTATGCCCAAGGGCCTGACCGCCGCCACCGGTATGGACGCTCTGACCCACGCCATCGAGGGCTACATCACCAAGGGCCACTGCGTCATCTCCGATATGTTCCATCTCGAGGCCATCAAGCTCATCAGCGAGAACCTGCGCGGCGCTGTCCAGAACACCCCCGAGGGCCGCGAGGGCATGGCGCTGGGCCAGTACATCGCCGGTATGGGCTTCTCCAACGTGGGTCTGGGCATCGTCCACTCCATGGCACACGGTCTGTCCGCTCTGTACGACACCCCCCACGGCGTGGCCTGCGCTATCCTGCTGCCCGTCGGTCTGGAGTACAACAAGACCGTCGCCGGTGAGCGTTACCGCGCCGTCGGTAAGGCGATGGGCGTTGTGGGCATCGACGAGATGAACGACGCCGAGGCAGCAGATGCCACCATCGCCGCCGTCAAGCAGCTGTCTGCGGACGTGGGCATCCCCGCAAACCTCCACGGCATCCTGAAGGAGGAGGATATCCAGTTCCTCGCCGAGTCCGCTTATGCCGACGCCTGCCGTCCCGGCAACCCCCGCGACACCAGCGTGGAGGAGATCATGGAGCTGTACAAGAGCCAGCTGTAAGCTGCGCCTGAGCGCTTTACCCTTATAAAATATAGGCCGCTGCTAAGTACAACCTCTCAGTCTCGCTGTCGCTCGACAGCTCCCCTTGTAGGGGAGCCTCTGGCGAAGAGATGAGGCTTTCCGCCCTGCCAAGGCCTCCCCTCGATAGGGGAGGTGGCTGCGCCAAAGGCGCAGACGGAGAGGTTGTCTTTCAGCGGCCTTTTTGCGTGAAAATTCTGCCTTCCTCTTGCACGGGAAGCAAAAACTGCGTACAATATCCCTGTAACCATTCATATGGGAAAGGAAACACGCAATGGAGCTGAATTTTTATACCCTCTGCGTCATTTATCTGGTCTACTCGTTCCTCGGCTGGGTGGCCGAAACGGTGGCAGCGACGGTGAAAGGACGTGCCTTCGTCAACCGTGGCGTGGCGTCCGGCCCGTTCTGCTTCGTCTACGGCACGGCGGCTGTGCTGATGGCCGTGGGCTTCGCCGACCTGCGTTCGGCCCCGCTGGCCCTCTTTCTCGGCTGTGCGGCGGACGCCACCGTGGTGGAGTGGGTGACGGCCAAGCTGCTGGAGCGGGTGCACCGCCGCCGCTGGTGGGACTACTCGGACAAGAAGTTCAATCTGGACGGCTATGTCTGCCTGCAATATTCGGTGCTCTGGGGCCTGCTGGGCATGGCCAGCGTCCTATGGGGCAACGGCCTGCTGCTGCGCCTCTGCGCTCTTCTGCCGGGGTGGCTGCTGCATATGGGCGTCTGGGTCATGATGACGATCGCCGTCCTCGACCAGCTGGGTACGGCGCTGGCCGTCAACCAGTACGCCGCCAGCCACCCGAAGTTGGAACAGTTCAACCTTGAGCTGGAAAAGCACTCGGACAAGCTGCGCCAGCGGCTCATCACCCATGTGGAAAGGCGTATCCAGAAGGCCTACCCGACTGCCGTCCGGCCCGAGCCGACGGTGCAGGCCGAGAAGGCTCTGAGCTTCGGCGACCTCGTCTGGCTCTTCGTCATCGGCGCGTTCCTCGGCGATGTGGTGGAGACGCTCTTCTGCCGGGTGACGGCGGGGGTCTGGATGAGCCGCTCGAGCCTTGTGTGGGGTCCCTTCAGCGTGGTGTGGGGGCTGGCGCTGGTCATGGCGGCTGTCCTGCTGCGGGGCAGCGAGAAGCGGAGCGACCGCTCCATCTTCCTCTTCGGCTTTGTGCTGGGCGGCGCGTATGAGTATCTTTGCAGCGCCGTGGGCGAGCTGCTCTTCGGCGTCATCTTCTGGGATTACAGCGGCTTCAAGTTCAATCTGGGAGGCCGTGTCAACCTGCTCTACTGCTTTTTCTGGGGCATCGCGGCGGTGGTCTGGATACGGTACGGCTATCCCCTCATCGCAAAGCTGATGGCAAAGCTCAAAAAGCACATCCTGCCGTGGATGACGGTGGTGCTGACGGTGTTCATGGCCGTGAACATGGGGCTTTCCGGTCTGGCGCTGGCCCGCTACGACGCCCGCACCAGCGGCCTCGCCCCGGCAAACCGGCTGGACGTCTTCCTCGACGAGCACTTCGACAATGCCCGGATGGAGCGGGTATACCCCAACGCAAAGAAGACGTGAAATTTGCAGGGGACTCTTTTCTCTCTGCCGGAAGTGTAGTAAAATAAGGGCGGAAATGTTCTCACGAAGAACGAAGGGAGGACCTGTATGAAATTCTTTATCGATACCGCAAATGTGGACGAGATCCGCAAGGCCAATGATATGGGCGTCATTTCGGGCGTCACCACCAACCCCAGCCTCATCGCAAAGGAGCACAAGGACTATGCCAAGACGCTGGCGGAGATCGCCTCCATCGTGGACGGCCCCATCTCCGGCGAGGTGAAGGCCACTACCACTGATGCGGAGACGATGGTGAAGGAGGGAGAGGCCATCTATGCCCTCGACCCCAAGCACATGGTCGTCAAGATCCCCATGACCGTGGAGGGCCTCAAGGCCATCAAGGCCCTGAGCGCCAAGGGCATCCCCACCAACTGCACCCTCATCTTCTCGGCCAATCAGGCCCTGCTGGCCGCACGGGCCGGCGCGGCCTACGTCAGCCCCTTCCTTGGCCGTCTTGACGACATCAGCCAGCCGGGCATCGACCTTGTCCGCACCATCAGCGAGATCTTCGCCAACTACCCGGACATCCATACGCAGATCATTGCGGCCTCTGTCCGCAACCCCATCCATATCACCGAGTGTGCGCTGGCCGGTGCGGACATCGCTACCGTGCCCTACAAGGTCATTGAGCAGATGACCAAGCACCCCCTCACCGATCAGGGCATCGAGAAGTTCAAGGCGGACTACACCGCCGTCTTCGGCGCATAAGAGCAAAACAAAAAAGCGGCAGACCGTCGGGCCTGCCGCTTTTGCTGTATCTGGGATAATTAGAAGATCTTCACTTCGTCCTTGTCCATAAAGGCGGCACCTGCAAAGCCGGCTGCTTCCAGCTGGCCCAGCTGCTTGCCGAGCTTCTTGCCCTGCGGCAGGACGGTGACGTTGTACGTCTCGCGGAGGGTGGCGGCCCGGCTCAGGACGGCGGTGAAGTCGGCGTCCCTGCCGTAGAGCAGGGCGATCTTCTGCTTTGCGCCGGGGATCTGGTAACCCTGCTCGAGCAGGATGCCGCAGACCCGCTCGAAGCCGATGGAGAAGCCGACGGCGGGCACCTGCGTGCCGAGGAACTTGCCCACCATGTTGTCGTAGCGTCCGCCGCCGGCGACTGCGCCGCTGAACTGCGGGCAGGTGATCTCGAAGACCATGCCGGTGTAGTAGCCCTGACCGCGCACGAGGCTGGGGCAGTAGGCCACCTGATAGCGGCCTGCGGCCATGGCGTTGGCGGTGGCGAGGACATACTTCAGGTCGTCGGCGATGGCGGGGTCGGCGCAGCGGGAGGCCACGGCGTCCAGCGTCACCTCACCGGCGGCGATGAAGTCGGCCAGCGCGTGGACAGCGTTCTCGGGCAGCTGCTTTTCCAGCAGCTCGGCCTTGACGCCGTCGGCACCGATCTTATCCATCTTGTCGAAGGTGATGCAGACGGAGTCCAGCGTGTCGGCGGCAAAGCCCATGCTCTCCAGCATCCCGCGGAGGATGCGGCGGTCGTTGATGTTGACGGTGAAGCCGTCGAAGCCGATGCCCAGCAGGGCGCGGGTGGTCACGTCGATCAGCTCGACCTCGGCGTTGGGGCTTTCGTCGCCCAGAATGTCGATGTCGCACTGGACGAATTCACGCAGGCGGCCCTTCTGGGGGCGCTCGGCGCGGAAGACGCGGTCGGTCTGGATGACCTTGAAGGGGTGGGGGAGCTTGTCCTTGTTGGCGGCGTAGAAGCGGCTCAGGGGCAGGGTCAGGTCATAGCGCAGGCCCATATCCGAAAGCTCTTTCGGGTCGCCGGAGTTCAGGGCAGCGGTGAGCTTGTCGCCCCGCTTGAGCACCTTGAAGATGAGGTTCAGGTTGTCGCCGCCGTCGGACTTGTCGAGGTTCTCCATATCCTCCAGCATGGGGGTGGAGATGCGCTCGAAGCCGGATGCGCGGTAAGTCTCGAGGATCTTGCCCTGAATGTAGTCGCGCAGGGTCTGCTCGTTGGGCAGAAGGTCGCGCATCCCTTTTAAGGCCTGAGTTTTCATAGTGTATGTCCTCTCTTTATAGCCCTCTCAGTCGCTGACGCGACAGCTCCCCCAAAGGGGGAGCCACTGGCGTGTCGGCAAGGCCTGCGCGGGACGCACAGGCTTACTTGAACCAGAAACGGGAGTGCCCTGCGGTCAGGACACACGACAGCGCAGCATGAGAGATGATTTTTATCGCAAGTCAAGAAATTAGTGCAACAGTCAAACAGCATATTTGCGATATGCAATTCAACGCTGTTGCTGTTGCATTAAAAAGTTGAATTGCTATAAACGTGCAGGTGCACGAAAACAGACGCGGGGAAAGGAAAAAGGCGATCCTTACAGATGGATGTGGCGGGGCGTGCCGTTGACGTAGACGGGAGTGACCTCGTCGAGGATCAGCGGGCGGGCGTACTCCTCGAACGCCGCCGTCACCTGCATCCCGTCGGGGGCGATCCAGTCCAGCGGCACCTTCTTCTCAAGGTTTGCCACCTTCTGGACGTCCACCGCCTCGGTGATGCACTGGTAGGGATATTCGGATACGCGCTTGAGCGCGATCATTTTGCCCGTCTCACCGGCAAAGGCTGCTGCCGCCGCAGCGCCGCCCACGGCGTAAGCCTCGTTCACGTCGGTGCGGCTGGCCAGATGGCTGGCGCAGCGCTGCAGGGTCGAGAACTCGATGGCGCGGCTCTTGCAGTTCAGCTTGTCGTGGATGAGGTCGGACAGATAGCGGCTGGTGCCGCTGAGGATGGCCTTGTGGCCGAAGGCGTCCAGCTGGCCTGCCGTGGAGACGAGGTCACACAGGTAGGTGCCGTCGGCGGTCTTGACGCCCTCGCTGGCCGCGATGATGACATTGGACTTCACCCGCTGCAGCTCGTCCACCTTGGCGAGGAACTTGTCCGGCTCGAAGGGGACTTCCGGCAGAAGGATGAGGTCGGGGCCGTCGCAGTCGTCGCCGCCTGCCAGACAGGCCGCACCGGCCAGCCAACCGGCGTGACGGCCCATGATCTCGGCCACGGTCACGCTCCGGATGTCGTAGACGGAAGAGTCGCGGATGACCTCTTTGAGGATGGTGGCGATGTACTTGGCCGCAGAGCCGTAGCCGGGGGTGTGGTCGGTGAGGCAGAGGTCGTTGTCGATGGTCTTGGGCACGCCGATGAACCGTACCGTGCTGCCCACCTGTGCGCCGTAGCGGCTGAGCTTGGCGATGGTGTCCATCGAGTCGTTGCCGCCGATGTAGAACACTGCGCAGATGTCGTACTTGTCAAACAGGGTGAACAGCTTGACGTAGGGCGTGGAGTCTGCCTCCGGCTCGGGCAGCTTGTAGCGGCAGCTGCCCAGATAGCTGGACGGCGTGCGCTTGAGCAGCTCGATGCTGAGCCGGTCGTCCAGCAGGACGTTCAGCTCCACAAGCTCCTCCTTCAGCAGCCCCTCGATGCCGTGCTTCATGCCGTAGACTTTGTCTGCGCCCAGACTGCAGGCGGCCTTGTAGACGCCCGCGAGGCTGGAATTGATGACGGCGGTGGGGCCGCCGCTCTGGCCGATGATCACATTCTTGGCCATGAGAACCTCCTTGTATCATTTACCGATAAATTGGACTTCCTGTGCGCCGCAGCGCCGCTCCGCGCCCTGTCCCTTCCGAGGCCCGCACACCCTGCACAGTGTACAGGCGGGGGCAGAGCCAACAACCGGCAGCCGCAACTCGCACAAAAATTCTAGCAGGTCGTGCAAGCACTTCGAGAAATGTGTGCAAAAACCTGCTCTACTCCTATTGTAACCGTTTTGCCTGTTGTATGCAAGCCCTAATTGGTTGCAGAGGCAAAAAAATTATGATAAAATAGGGTTCACACAGCGCTGACGGGCCGCAGCGGGGGGATAACCCGCCCCATCCCGGGCAGACTATGATCAGAACCAAACGAAAGCGGGAACACCTTTATGGGCATTTCACATGAGTATCACAGCACCAGCCGGAGACGGCGGGGCGGCGCGGGAGGCCTCGCACGTCTCGCAGGGGCCGCAGCGGGCATCCTGCTGGTGAGCTTCGCCATCACGGTCATCCTCGAGCACGGACAGAAGCAGGCCGAAGAGCTGCCAACAGTGACGGCCAACGGCACGGCGCAGAATATCCTCGCCCCCCTGCCGATGCAGGGCGGGGCGGACAGCAGCGCCGACAGCACCGCCCCGGCAGAAGACGGCACCGCCGCCGTGACCTTGGAGCAGTTCGGCCCGGCCCGCCAGACGGCGGGGGCCTACAGCGTCAGGGCCTACGACAGCAGCGTCATCCGCCAGCCCGCCTGCGGGCAGGTCGATCTGAGCTACTTCTCCGACGCGGCCTTCCTCGGCGACAGCCTGACCGTGGGCTTCTCGGATTACAGCATCAACCTCGGCGGCGCGCTCATCTGCGGCTACACCGGCGTCGGCCCGGACGCCATCGTCAACCGCAGCGCGGTCAAGAGCAGCGTGCGTGGGCCGGAGGTGGCGCTGGATGTGCTGGCCGCCGCCCAGCCCAAGAAGCTGTATATCCTGCTGGGCACCAACACCCTGACCACCGTGGGCGCGGCAGACCGCTTCCTCGCCTATTACGGTCAGATGCTGGATGTCCTGCGCCAGACGCTGGGCGAGGGGTGCGTCATCTATGTCCAGTCCATCCCGCCCGTCCGCCCCGAGGCGGCCGTGGAAAAGCCGGGCCTTGCCTCGGACATCATCCGCTCGGTGAACGAGCAGCTGGCCCTGCTGGCCGCCGACAAGGGCTGCGTCTACCTCGACCTGTGGGAGACACTGGCCGACGGCGAGGGCAACCTGAAAGAGGTGCTGGCTGCGCCGGACGGCGTCCACTTCTCGGCGGGCAACGGCTACGGCGCGTGGGTGACGTATCTGCGCAACCACGCCAAGTACGCGGCGGACAACGTCTGGACGCCGGGCAGCGCCTACGCAGGCTGAACATCGGAATAAGAAAAAACATCCGCAGTGCGCCCGTTCCGGGCCGCCGCGGATGTTTTGCTGCAAAAAGATCCCGCCCTCTGCATCCGGGATGCAGGGGACGGGATCGCTGTTTTTATAGGGAAAGAGCTTACTTCAGCTTGCTCTTTGCCTTCATGCGCTGCTCGTGGTTGAGGATCTGCTTGCGGATGCGCAGGTTCTCGGGAGTGACCTCCAGCAGCTCATCCGGAGCGAGGAACTCAAGGCAGCCCTCAAGGCTCAGCTTGCTGATGGGGATGAGGCGCAGGGCGTCGTCAGAGCCGGAAGCACGGGTATTGGTCAGGTGCTTGGTCTTGCAGACGTTGACGTCCACATCCTCGCCGGAAGCGGTGTAGCCGATGACCATGCCCTCGTAGACCTTCTCGCCCGCGCCCACCAGAAGGGTGCCGCGCTGCTGGGCGTTGAACAGGCCGTAGGTGACGGCCTCGCCGGTCTCGAAGCTGACCAGAGAGCCGGTGGAGCGGTTGGCGATCATGCCAGCCCAGACATCATAGCCGTCGAAGATCTGGTTGATGATGCCCTCGCCGTGGGTGTCGGTCAGGAACTGGTTGCGGTAGCCGAACAGGCCGCGGCTGGGCATACGGAACTCCAGACGCACGCGGTCGGTGCCCAGAGACTCCATCTGCTGCAGGATGGCCTTGCGCTGGCCCAGACCGGTCATGACAGCGCCCTGATACTGGGTCGGGACGTCGATGACGACGTGCTCCATAGGCTCGTAGGTCTTGCCGTCGATGACCTTGGTCAGGACGTGCGGGGGAGAGACCTGCAGCTCATAGCCTTCGCGGCGCATGGTCTCGATGAGGATGGACAGATGCATCTCGCCACGACCCATGACGCGGAAGGAATCGGTGGTGGCAGAGTCCTCCACCTTCAGGGCGACGTCCTTCAGCAGTTCCTTCTGCAGACGGTCGCGGATCTGACGGCTGGTGACATACTTGCCCTCGCGGCCGGCCAGCGGGCTGTCGTTGACGGAGAAGGTCATCTCGACGGTGGGGTCGTTGATCTTCACGAAGGGCAGCGGCTCCACGCTGGAGGGGCTGCACAGGGTGTTGCCGATGGTGACGTCCGGCAGGCCGGAGAAGGCCACGATGTCGCCTGCGGTGATGTTGTCGCAGGACTGACGGCCATTGGCCTGGAAGTCATACAGCTTGGTCAGACGGCCGCGCATCTTCAGGTCGGGGTTGTGCCAGTCGCAGACGACCACTTCCTCGCCCACCTTGGCGACGCCGTTCTGGATGCGGCCGATGCCGATGCGGCCCACGAACTCGTTGTAGTCCACGGAGGACACCAGCATCTGGAAGGGAGCCTCGGGGTCGCCCTCGGGGGGCCGGATGGTGCTCAGCAGGGTGTCGAACAGGGGGACCAGATCGGTGCCGGGCACATCGGGGTCGAGGCTTGCGGTGCCATCACGGCCGCAGCAGAACAGCATGGGGCAGTCCAGCTGCTCATCGGTAGCGCCCAGATCCATCAGCAGGTAGAGCACCTCGTCGATGACTTCCTTGATGCGGGCGTCGGGGCGGTCGATCTTGTTGATGGCCACCACGAGGCTCAGGTTCTGCTGCAGAGCCTTCTGCAGCACGAAACGGGTCTGGGGCATGCAGCCCTCGGCAGCGTCCACCAGCAGCAGGACGCCGTTGACCATCTTCAGCACGCGCTCGACCTCGCCGCCGAAGTCGGCGTGGCCCGGGGTATCGACGATATTGATCTTGACACCCTTGTAGGTGCAGGAGCAGTTCTTGGCCAGAATGGTGATGCCGCGCTCACGCTCGATGTCACCGCTGTCCATGACACGCTCTGCCACGACCTGATTGTCGCGGAAAGCGCCGCTCTGATGCAGCATCGCGTCCACCAGCGTGGTCTTGCCGTGGTCAACGTGAGCGATGATAGCGACATTGCGCAAATCGTTACGAACCATAAAATACAACCTCTCTATTTGGAATCTCTGTAGAAGTTACGTCATACGATTTAAGTTTATATCATCCGGGGGTGGTTTGTCAAGATTGTATAAAAAATTTTTGGAGGATTCGGCGTTTTGCCCGAGAATCGGCCTTCGATTTGGGCGGCATTGCAGGGCAAAACGTGTTATACTTAATACACCAAAGTTGGATAGATCCGTTGGAGGTGTGTCTATGAAACTGACGTTTTTGGGTGCCAACCACGAAGTGACCGGCAGCTGTACCCTTTTGGAAGCGGCGGGTCAGCGCTACCTCATCGACTGCGGGATGGAGCAGGGCAAGGATGTCTACGAGAACCAGCCCATCCCTGTTGCACCGGGCGAGATCGACGGCGTGCTGGCCACCCATGCCCATATCGACCACACGGGCCTGCTGCCCCTGCTGGTGCGCAACGGCTTCCGGGGCCGAATCTATGCCACCAAGCCCACGGCAGAGCTGTGCAGCATCATGCTGCGGGACTCGGCCCACATTCAGGAGTTCGAGGCCGAGTGGAAGAACCGCAAGGGCCAGCGCTCCGGCGCGGAGCCGGTGGAGCCGATGTACACCATTCAGGACGCCGAGGCGGCCATCGCGCTGTTCCGGGGGTTCGACTACAACAAAGAGGTCGAGCTTGCCCCCGGCCTCGTCATCCGCTTTGTGGATGTGGGCCATCTTCTCGGCTCATCCAGCATCGAGATCTGGGTGACGGAGAACGGCGCGACCACCAAGCTCGTCTTCTCCGGCGACATCGGCAACCTCCATCAGCCCATCATCAAGGACCCCACCTACCTGAAGGATGCGGACTATGTCTTTATGGAGTCCACCTACGGCGACCGCTGCCACGGCCCCAAGCCTGACTATGTGGGTGAGCTGGCGAAAATTTTGCAGCGCACCTTCGACCGGGGCGGCAATGTGGTCATCCCGAGCTTTGCAGTGGGACGCACGCAGGAGCTGCTCTACTTCATCCGTGAGATCAAGGAGAAGAACCTCGTCACCGGCCACGGCTGCTTCCCGGTCTATATCGACAGCCCGCTGGCCATCGAGGCCACCCGCATCTTCAAGGATACCGACCCCTCCTGCTTCGACGAGGAGGCCAACGCCCTGCTGGCCAAGGGCATCGACCCCATCCAGTTCCCGGGCCTGAAGGTCAGCGTTACCAGCGACGAGTCCCGTGCCATCAACACCGACCCCGTGCCCAAGGTCATCATCTCGGCCAGCGGAATGTGCGAGGCGGGCCGTATCCGCCACCACCTCAAGCACAACCTCTGGCGGAAGGAGTGCACCATCCTCTTCGTGGGCTATCAGGCCGTGAGCACGCTGGGCCGCTCCCTGCTGGAGGGGGCAACGAACGTCAAGCTCTTTGGCGAGTCCATCGAGGTGCAGGCCGAGATCTGCCAGCTTACCGGCCTTTCGGGCCATGCCGACAGGGAGGGCCTGCTGAAGTGGGTGAACTCCTTCGAGCCGAAGCCCAAGCGGGTCTTCGTCATCCATGGCGAGGACGAGGTGGAGAATATCTTCACCCAGACCCTCACCGAGCAGGGCTTCACCGCCTGTGCGCCCTACAACGGCGAGCAGTGGGCCATCGGGGCCGAGGGTGCTGTCTGCCTGAAGGAAGGCACCCGCACCCGCATCGAGCACCGCGTCAGCGAGGGTGCAGCCCGTGCGGCTACCGTCTTCCAGCGGCTGCTCAGCGCAGGCAAGCGCCTGCTGCGGGTCATCGAGCACAACGAGGGCGGCGCCAACAAGGACCTCGCCAAATTCGCCGACCAGATCAACGCCCTCTGCGACAAGTGGGACAGATGAGCAGGATGCCCCGGCCGCAGTAAAATCGAATCAGATGCCCCCGGCCCGAGCCGATGTGTACGCACACGGCCCGGGCCGCTTTTTTGCCTGCGACAGGGGCAAAGCGCGATTTTCTGCGCGTTTTCGCACAAGTTTCCGACTATTTCGCAAAATCTGTTGACTTCGCAGCGGCGAGATGCTACCATATGGCACAAGAAAATACGGAAATGACAAGTAATGGTTGTTAACTGCGCCCGGGAGCCGCTTGGCATTTTTGTCCCGGCGGGGTGCGATGGCAGAAGCATCCCTGCCGGAAAAGCATCTGCCGAATCAAAAAAGGAGGTCTCTGGATGATAGAATACAAGCTCTCGCTTGCGTCCTCCGGCGCAGTAAAGACGCCGGGCAGCATGGATGCGCTGCAGCTCGGCTACAGCAGGAACTGCGGCGTCTACCGGCTGAGGGTGAGCGCCGCCGACGAGTGGAAGGGGATGACCCTCCGGGCGTTCTGGCACACGCCGGGCGGCAGCCCGCCCGCATCGCTGGTGGAGGATGGAGTGGTGGAGGTGCCCGCGCTGGTCACGGCAGTGCCCGGCGAAGGATGCATCAGCTTCGAGGGCAGCGACGGCGTCCGCACCCTCACCAGTGCCGACCTGCGCTACCGGGTGGCCGCAAACTCCGGCACAGAGGACGGCACTCTGCCGCCGCCGGGCACTCCGGCATGGCAGCAGCTGGTGGGTCAGCTGGAAGAGGCCGGTGCCGACGCGGAGAAGAGCGCTGCGCGGGCCGAGACGGCCCAGAGCAGCGCGTCGGACAGCGCCGCCGCTGCGGCCCGCAGCCTGAAGACCCTGCAAGAGGGCATCGCCTCGGGAAACTTCAAGGGCGAGAAGGGCGACCCCGGTGCACGGGGCGCACAAGGCCCGAAGGGCGACGCAGGCCCGCAGGGTCCGAAAGGCGAAAAAGGCGATACCGGCCCGGCAGGCCCCGCCGGTGCGACCGGCCCGCAAGGCCCGAGGGGCCAGACGGGCGCGGCGGGAAAAGCGGTGGAGGTGGATGCCACCCTCGCCGTGTCAGGCGCAGCGGCAGATGCCAAGGCCGTCGGCAGCGCGTTGGCCGGGAAAGCCGCTGCCAGCCATACTCACAGCTACGCCGGTTCTTCCTCGGCGGGCGGTACGGCCAACAGTGTCAACGGATTCACCTTTGCGGCCCAGACGGCCGACCCCGGTGCAGGCAGCAGCCTTGCCACCAACAAGGTGCTCATCGTGTATGCGTAAAGGGGGCAGAAGATGGCAAAGGGAATCTATGTAGGTGCGGGCGGCGTCGCCCGCAGGATGAAAAAAGCCTATGTCGGGGTGACGGGCAAGGCCCGTGCAGTCCGGAAGATGTACGTCGGCGTCGGGAACAGGGCGCGGCTGTGCTACAGCGCAGAGCCGGAGTATGCCGGGACGGGTGTGCCTCTCGCGGCTCCGAAGTACGGCGCAAAGGCCGCAGCGGCAGGGAACACTGCGCTCATCGGGGGCGGACGCTTCGCTGGCACGGCCTCGAACGCGGTCTGCAATACGGTGGACGCTTACGACACCTCCCTCACCCGGACGGCCCCGGCGGCGCTGGGGGACAAGAGGTATCTGCATTCCGCCGTGCCGCTCGGGGCGTATGCTCTGTTTGCGGGCGGGACTGCTACGCCGACCGCCCGAGGGGGCTATAACACGGTGGATGCCTACGACGCCTCCCTCACCCGGACGTCAGCCGCCGCGCTGAGCAGGATGCGGACGAGGATGGGCTGCACGGTGCTTGGCTCCCGTGCGCTCTTTGCCGGAGGCGGTCAGGGCGGCCTTACCACGGGCGGCGCTTTCACGACCGTGGACGTCTACGATGAGGCCCTCACCCGGACGGCGGGCACGCCGCTGTCCACCAAACGGTTCTTCCCGGCGGGCGCGACCGTCGGGAGCCATGCCCTCTTTGCAGGCGGCACCCCCAAGGATGGCAGTCTTGTGGTGGACGCCTACGACGCTTCCCTGACCCTCACAGCAGCGGCAGACCTGAGCAGTGCCCAGAACAGCTATGCCGCGGCGGCGGTGGGCGGATATGCCCTCTTTGCGGGCGATACGGCCGATGCGGATGTCTACGACGCCTCCCTCACCAAAACAACGGTCAGCATCCTCAGCGCGGCAAGACAGCCGGATGCGGTGACGGCCGGTGGGTATGCATTTTTCGCAGGCGGCGATGAGTCCAGCACGGTGGATGTCTGTGACGCCTCGCTGACCCGGACGACCCTCACCGCCCTGAGCGAGGCGAGGAACAGCATGGCCGCTGCCGCCGTCGGGGACTATGTGTTGTTCGCGGGCGGCAGGAACACGGAAAGCCTCTACCATGACACGGTCGATGTTTATACCATATAAGGAATAAGGAGGAAACTCAGAATGGCACGTTACAAGATCTACGACAACAGATCCGATGTGATCACCCCGGTGGGCGAGGTGCTCACCGCCGAACAGTGGCTCGACCGCTACCCGTGGGGCCGCTTTGCGAAGATGATCGTGGGAGGCGGCGTCATCAACGGCAGCGTGGCCCTCATCTTCGACGAGGCGGTGGAGCGCTGCCGCAGGGCAGGCTGTGACTTCAGCGGCTGCACCACCGACGAGGACTACCTCGCCGCCATGGAGGCCTTTGAGGACGCCCCGCCTGCGGACACCGGCGTCTCCGACCAGACCCGCATTGCGGATGCGTTGGAAGACATGGTGGCCCTGAGCCTGCCGGATGCAGAATAAGAAAGGAGACGAAAACATGAGCAACAAGGAAAAACTGGCCGAACGCTGGGAGCAGGGCCGCATCTCGGAGGCCATGCTGCGGGTGTATGTCCGCAAGGGCATCCTCTCCAAGGCGGAGCTCGAAGAGATCTGCGGGAAGAAGGGCGGAGCGGAGGACTGAAGATGTCGATTTGTGAATACAGCCTCCGCCGGGACTCCGCCCGGCAGCTCTCGCCCAGCTTCAAGGTGCGGGAGTTCGGCTGCAAGGGCAGCGACGTCGTGCTCCTCGACGAGGAGCTTGTGGTGCTGCTCCAGTGCATCCGGGAGCACTTCGGAAAGCCCCTGCATATCACCAGCGGCTACCGCACCGCTGCCCACAATGCCGCCGTCGGCGGCAGCAAGTCCAGCCAGCACCTGCTGGGCCGGGCGGCGGACTTCTGGGTGGAGGACACCCCGGTGGCCTCGGTCGCCGCCTACGCCGAGAGCCTGCTGCCCGGGCGGGGCGGCATCGGGCGCTACCCGAAGGACGCCGCCCACCCGAAGCGCCGCACCGGCTGGGTGCACATCGACACCCGGGCAGATAAGAGCCGGTGGAGTATGTGAGGACAATAACATTATAATCTAACAGAAAAGCGGCCCTCTCCCTGTTTTTCGGGGAAAGGGCCGCTTTTGGGTCTCCGGAATGGAATATGGCCAAAAGTGGGGCCAGAGCATAAAGAAAGACGCCGACTCTTAACGAATCAGCGTCTTTTCTGCATGGAGCGGGCAATGGGAATCGAACCCACCTCCTCAGCTTGGAAGGCTGATATACTAGCCGATGTACGATGCCCGCATATTCGATTTTGCCGGGATGCAAGCAGTATTATAGCATGTTCTGGGGCAAATGTCCAGTCTTTTTTTGCGCAAAGAAGGCCGGGGGAGAAACCTTTGCCGAAGAGCTGGCGTTTGCCTGTTTACTTTGGAGCAGTTTTATTGTAAAATAGACAAGAGATAAAAACGGCAGCGCACAGCGCGGCCAAATCTGATACAGGTGGTGTATGTTATTATGGCATTGAAATATCAGCGTATCCTTCTGAAGATCAGCGGCGAGGCACTCGGCGGCGAGAAGGGCACCGGCTTCGACGAGCCGACCATGGACGCGATCTGCGGCGGCGTGAAGAAGGCCCATGAGCTGGGCGTCCAGATCGGCATCGTCGTGGGCGGCGGCAACTTCTGGCGCGGCCGTTCCAGCGGCAAGATGGAGCGCACGCTGGCCGATAAGATCGGTATGCTGGCAACGGTGATGAACGCACTGGCCGTCTCCGACAAGCTGGAGCAGCTGGGCGTGCCGACGGAGGTGTTCACCTCCATCACCATGCCGCAGGTGGCCCCGGCCTTCACCCGCAAGGATGCGCTCCGTGCGATGGACGCGGGCAAGATCGCCATCTTTGGCGGCGGCACCGGCAACCCCTTCTTCTCCACCGACACGACCACGGCCCTGCGCGCCGTTGAGGTCAGCGCCGACATCATGTTCAAGGCCACGATGGTGGACGGCGTCTACGATAAGGACCCCCACAAGTACCCCGACGCCAAGAAGTACGAGACCCTCACCTTCACCAAGGTGCTGGAAGACCGTCTGGCGGTCATGGACGGCACCGCAGCCACCCTCTGCCGGGACAACAAGCTTCCCATCCTCGTGTTCGATCTGGCCGACCCCGACAACATCGCCCGCGCCGTGCAGGGCGAGAATGTGGGCACGCTGGTCTACGAGGGCTGAGCATACCGCCCCGCTTCCGACAATAGAATGAACCAGACGCGTCCTGCGGCTGGTGAAAATTGATAACAAACAGGAGACTAGGACAATGAGCAGCAACACCAAGGCATTTGAAGACAAGATGAAGAGCGCAGTCGAGCATCTGGAGCGCGAGCTGAAGACGGTGCGCGCAGGCCGTGCCAACCCCGGCGTTCTGGACAAAGTGACCGTGGATTACTACGGCTCTCCCACCCCCATCCAGCAGGTGGCTTCTGTGGCTGTCAGCGAGGCCCGCACCCTGACCATCACCCCGTGGGACCGCACGCTTCTGCGTGCCATCAGCAAGGCGATCCTCGCCAGCGATGTGGGCATCAACCCCATCGACGACGGCCAGACCATCCGCTTGAACTTCCCGGCCCCCAACGAGGAGCGCCGCAAGCAGCTGGCAAAGGAAGTCTCCAAGATGGGTGAGGAGGCAAAGGTCGCCGTCCGCAACGTCCGCCGCGACGCGATGGATAAGGCTAAGGCCATGAAGAAGGCCGGTGAGCTGACCGAGGACACCCAGAAGACCATGGAAGAGGATGTCCAGAAGCTGACCGACAAGTATGTGAAGAACATCGACGCTGCCGTGGAAGAGAAGCAGAAGGAGATCATGTCCGTCTGAGCCTGACCGCTGTAAGCAGGAAGGTGCCGTGCGCTGAGAGAAGGTGCGCGGCACTTTTTGCCAGACGAATCGTAGAGGAAGAAGAGCATGGAACATCCAAAGGATTTTGCAAAGGGACTGTCCATCGGCATCATCATGGACGGCAACGGCCGCTGGGCCAAGAGCCGGGGCCTGCCCCGCACCGCCGGGCACAAGAAGGGCGCACAGGTCTTTCAGGACATTGCGGACTACTGCGATGAGCTGGGCGTGGAGTCGGTGTATTTTTACGCATTCTCGACTGAAAACTGGAAGCGCCCCGCCGAAGAGGTGGGCGCCATCATGCGGCTGTTCGGCGAATACCTCATCAAGGGCTTCGACTACGAGAACCGGAACGTCCGCATCTGCTTCATGGGCGACCGCACGGTGCTGGAGCCTAAGCTGCAGGAGCTGATGAACAAGCTGGAGCGGGACTCTGCCTGCAAGACCGGCCTGACCATCAACATCGCCATCAACTACGGCGGTCGGCCGGAGATCGTCCGCGCAGCCCAGCGCCTCGCGGCCAAGGCGGCTGCGGGCGAGCTGAAGCCGGAGGACATCACGGAAGATGCCCTCTCGGCCCAGATGTACACGGCCGGGCAGAAGGACCCCGACTTCATCCTCCGCCCCAGCGGGGAGAAGCGGCTCTCCAACTTCATGCTCTGGCAGGCGGCCTATTCGGAGCTGGTGGAAATGGACGTCCTGTGGCCCGATTTCACCCGCGGCGACCTCGACGCCGCCATCACGGAGTTCAACCGGCGCTCCCGCCGTTTCGGCGGCCTGTAAGGCGTTTCACACCCAGATGCCGCGCAGCCTGCGCGGCCCCCGGCGGGCGTCCGGTATTTCCTCGGGCGCTGATGCCGCTGCCTCTGCCGCAGCAGGGGAGCGGCTCCCGGACGAAACAAAGGAGAACATGAAACTATGAAAACACGAATCATCACAGCTGTGGTGGGCCTGTTCGTCCTTGCGGGCGTCCTGTTCACCTTCAATACGCTGGTGTTCAATCTGGTCATTGCGGCCATCACCCTCATCGCCCTCCATGAGATCTACTCTGCGCTGGGCTTCGAAAAACAGGACTGGCCGCTGCTGGGCATTCTGGTGCCCTACACCCTGCTCATCATGCTGTCGAGCTACAGCATCTACCGGGCGATGGTGATGCCCGCCTCCTTCCTGGTGGTGCTGTTCTACGCCATCTATCTTGTGGTGCGCAACGGCGTCATCAGCTACCAGAAAGCCAGCGGCCTTGTAATGTTTTCGGGCATCGTCATCTTCTGCTTTTACTCCTTCATCCGGCTCAAGGAGCTGCTGCCGGTAGAGAAGTTCGGCTACGACGCCATCTTCTTCATCCTGCTCATCCTCTGCTTCGCATGGGGCGGCGACACCTGCGCCTACTTTGCGGGCCGCGCCTTCGGCAAGCATAAGCTCTGCCCGGTGGTCAGCCCCAAAAAGACGGTGGAGGGCGCTGTGGGCGGCGTGCTGGGCACGATGGTGTTCGGCGTACTGGTCACGGTCATCTACTCGGTGGCGGCAGACCGGATGGAGGCGTTCACCCGCTCCAACATCGGCGTGTCCATGTATATCATCATCGCGCTGCTGGCCTGCGTGGCCGCAGTGCTGGGCATTTACGGCGACCTGTTTGCCAGCGTGGTCAAGCGCCAGTGCGGCATCAAAGACTATGGCACCATCTTCCCGGGGCACGGCGGCATCCTCGACCGCTTTGACAGCGTGATGTTCATCGCGCCCTTTGTCACGATGGTGGTCATCGCAGTGTTCTACTACTAAAAAGAACAGGAGGTAGCGCTTTATGGCTAAAAAAATCACGCTGCTGGGTTCCACCGGCTCCATCGGCACCCAGAGCCTCGACGTTATCCGCGCCCAAGGGTATGAGGTGTTCGGTCTGTCGGCCCACAGCCAGACGGATAAACTCTTACAGCAGATCGAAGAGTTCCACCCCAAGTATGTCTGCATGACCAGCGAGGCCGGGGCAGAGAAGCTCTCGGCTGCACTGGCGGGCCGCGCCGACGCGCCCAAGCTCCTGACCGGCCCCGAGGGGCTGAAGACCCTCGCCGCGATGGATGGCCCGGACGTGGTGCTGAACAGCGTGGTGGGCATCGCGGGCCTCGGTGCCAGCCTTGCCGCCATCGAGAGCGGCCATGACCTCGCCCTCGCCAACAAAGAGAGCCTCGTCACCGGCGGACATCTCGTGACGCAGGCGGTGGCGAAGCACGGCGTCAGGCTGCTGCCGGTGGACAGCGAGCACTCGGCCATCTTCCAGTGCTTGCAGGACAAGGAGAGCGCCAAGAGCCTGACGAAGATCCTGCTGACGGCCTCCGGCGGCCCCTTTTTCGGGATGAAGACCGAGGAGCTGCGGGGCAAGACCAAGGCCGACGCCCTCCGGCACCCCAACTGGAACATGGGCGCGAAGATCACCATCGACAGCGCCACCCTGATGAACAAGGGCCTTGAGCTGATCGAGGCAGTGTGGCTGTTCGGCCTCCCCCCCGAGAAGATCCAGATCGTCGTCCAGCGCCAGAGCATCGTCCACTCGGCGGTGCAGTACAGCGACAACTCCATCATCGCCCAGCTGGGCGTGCCGGATATGCGCATCCCCATCCAGTATGCGCTGACCTACCCGGCCCGTGTGCCGGGCGTCGTGCCGGAGCTGGACTTCACCACCCTCAAGCTGCTGACCTTCGATGTGGCCGACGAGGAGACCTTCCGCTGCCTTGCCGCCTGCAAAAAGGCCATCAAGAAGGGCGGCCTCGGGCCCTGCGCTGCCAACGGTGCCAACGAGGAGGCCGTCAGGCTCTTCCTTGAGGACAAGATCGGTTTCCTCGACATCGGCCGTCTGGTGGAGGCCGTCGTGGACAGCGACAGCTTCGGCGGCAGCTACAGCCTCGCGGATGTGTACGAGTGCGACCGCATGGCCCGCGCCTTTGTGAGAGCACACCTGTGAGATAGGAGAAAGAATGTCAGTTTTCATCACCTTTGCGGCTGCGCTGCTCATCTTCGGCGCAGTCATCGCCATCCATGAGTTCGGCCATTTTGCGATGGCGAAGCTCTGTGGCGTCCAAGTCAACGAGTTCTCCATCGGCATGGGGCCGGCCCTCATCAAGACCTACCGCAAGGGCACCCAGTACACCCTGAGGCTCCTGCCCGTGGGCGGCTTCGTGGCGCTGGAAGGGGAGGAAAGCCCCGAGAGCACGCAGGCCGAGGGCGGGAACGAGGAGGACGCCGCCCCGGCCATCCCGCCGGAGGTGCTGGCACAGCGGACGGGCAAGCCTCTGAACGAGGCCGCCGTCTGGCAGCGGATGCTGGTGATGGCAGCAGGCGCGGTGATGAACTTCGTGCTGGGCTTTGTGGTGCTGCTGCTCCTCATCTCGCTGCGCAGTGAACCCATCACCAGCAAGGTCATCTATGCCGTGGAGGACAATGCCCTCTGCGGTCAGACCGGCCTGCAGGCCGGGGACGAGATCGTGGCCGTCAACGGGCGGCACTGCTTCGTGGCCAACGATATGCTCTACGAGCTGATGCGCACCGAGAGCTACCGTGCGGCCTTCACCGTCCGCCGGGACGGGAAGCTGGTGGAGCTGCCCGACGTCCAGTTCGACACATGGCAGGATGCACAGGGCCAGACCCACATGACGCTGGGCTTCACGGTCTACGGACTCAAAAAAACACCGAAGAACGTCTTGAAAGAAGCGGCCAACAGCGTCATCTACTATGGCCGGATCATCTACACCTCGCTGGCTGACCTGCTGCGGGGCCGCGAGAGCATCAACGACCTGTCCGGCCCGGTGGGCATCGTGACCGCCATTGGGCAGGCCGCCAGCTACGGCTGGGAGGATGTTTTCGAGCTGCTGGCGCTCATCACCATCAACCTCGGCGTCTTAAATCTGCTGCCGTTCCCGGCGCTGGACGGCGGCAAGATCGTCTTCCTGCTCATCGAGGCAGTCACCGGCCATGCTGTGCCGGAAAAAATTCAGGGCAGTCTGACCGTCGCCGCCTTCGCGCTGCTGTTCGGCCTGATGCTCTTTGCAACGTACAATGACATCGTCCGGCTCGTGACCGGAGTGATCTGAAAGGGGAAGTACCATGCGGCAGCTGAAGCGTGAAGTCAAGATCGGAAATGTGACCATCGGCGGCAAGAATCCCATCGCCGTGCAGACCATGCTGAACGTCCCGGTGGAGGACATCGAGGGCAATGTGGCGCAGGCCAAGCGCTGCGAGGCGGCGGGCTGTCAGATCCTGCGGGTGACCTGCCCCAGCGCGGCAGATGCCAAGTGCATCGAGGCCGTCAAGAACGCCGTCAATATCCCCATCGTGGCAGACATCCACTTCGACTACAAGGCGGCTCTCGCCTGTGCCGACGTGGGCGTGGACAAGATCCGCATCAATCCGGGCAACATCGGCGATGACGACCGGGTGAAGGCGGTGGTGGACGCCTGCCAGCAGAAGAACATCCCCATCCGCATCGGCGTCAACGGCGGAAGTCTGGAAAAGCACATCCTTGCTAAATATGGTGCGCCTGTGCCTGAAGCGATGGTGGAGAGCGCGCTTTACCACGTCCGCCTGCTGGAAAAGTTCGATTTCAACAACATCGTGATCTCCATCAAGAACTCCAACGTCCCCCGCATGATGGAGGCCTACCGCCAGCTCAGCGCCGTGACGGACTACCCGCTCCATGTGGGCGTCACTGAGGCGGGCACCTACCAGATGGGCCTGCTCAAGAGCGGCATGGGCATCGGCGGGATGCTGCTGGAGGGCATCGGCGACACCATCCGCGTCTCGCTGGCGGCCGACCCCGAGAAGGAAGTGGAAGCGGGCTACAACATCCTGCGCGCCGTCGGCTTCCCGGTGGCCGGCCCGGAGGTCATCACCTGCCCGACCTGCGGCCGCACCCAGTACCCCTGCACCGAGATCGCAAACGAGGTGGAGCGGCGGCTTCAGGGCTGCAAGAAGTCTATCAAGGTGGCCGTCATGGGCTGTGTCGTCAACGGCCCCGGCGAGGCCCGGGAGGCCGACATCGGCATCGCCGGCGGCAAGGGCGAGGCGGTGCTTTTCGTCCACGGCGAACCTGTCCGGAAGCTGACGGGAGAAAATATCCTCGACCAGTTCATGGAGGAGATTTATAAACTGTAAGCGCAAGATCAACTTACTGCCACGCCCATCCCGGGCGCGGCAGTTTGTGCTGTTATCTGATAGAAAAAAGGAGTACCACTGTGACACCACTTGTTTCCCAGCTATGGCCGCAGTTTATGGCGGACCCGGACTTTGCGGCCTGTTTTGGCCGCGTGGTCGTCGAGCACGCCCAGATGCTGCGGCAGGAGCGGCAGGTCATTTTCACGCTGCGCAGTTCTGCCCCGCTGGACAAGGGGCTGTGCGCACGGCTGTTGGCCTCCCTCGCGCCCGACTATGAGGGCTTTGAGCTTCGCATCCACAACCTCTTCGGCTACGCCGCGCTGGACGAGAGCGGACTGCGGGAGCTGATGGAGGAGATGAAGCGGGACGGCGTGCCCATCAACGGCTTCCTCGACCGATGCCGCATCACCATCACCGGCCAGAACATCACCATCGGCGTCTGCCATGGCACGAAGTTTTTGCAGGAGATGCAGTTCGAGCGGCTGCTGGCGGAGCGTATCGCCGCCCACACCGGCGTGAAGCCCAAGGTGACGCTGGAAAGCAGCGTGGGCGAGGCCGAGCAGCGCCAGATGGAAGAAAAGCTGGAGCGCAAAATTGCTCCTCCTGTCGTCAAATTCGAGCGGAAGAATACGGCACCTTCCATCAAGGTGGAGGGCCTCGACCTCACGGACAAGCCTGTTACCATCTTCCACGGCAAGATGTTCTCCCCCAAGAATCTCACCCCCCTCAAGGACTTGGGCGGCGAGGGCGGAAAGTGCATGATCTGGGGCGATGTTTTCTTCACCGAGGTGAAGGGCAGCTTCCGTAAGATCTATACCGTCTCCATCACCGACTACACCGGCTCCATCAATCTGAAGATCCGTGCGCAGGAAGGGGAGGACTGCTCCAAGTGGGAGTCCATCCCCAAGGGCACGACGGTCGTGGTGCGGGGCGACTGCTCCTACGACAAGTACGAGCATGACTATATCGTCTGGCCCTACGATGTCCTCTTCGTCGAGCGCAAAAAGCGGGAGGATAATGCTCCCGTCAAGCGGGTGGAGCTGCATCTGCATACCAAGCTGTCCAGCATGGACGCCTTCTGCGACCCCGGCGGCATCGTCAAGCTGGCCCACCGGATGGGCCACCCGGCCATCGCCATCACTGACCACGGCGTCTGTCAGGGCTATCCCGAAGCCATGCTGGCGGCGGATGCCATCCACAAGACCGACCCGGACTTCAAGCTCATCTACGGCTGTGAGGCCTACTTCGTCGATGACATGATCCCCTGCGTCTACGGCGTGAAGGACGAGCCGCTGAACGGCGAGTTCTGCGTCTTCGACACCGAGACGACGGGCCTCGACCCGGGCGTGGAGTACCTGACCGAGATCGGTGCAGTCATCGTGCGGGACGGCGAGGTGGTGGAGGAATTCGACACCTTCGTTAAGCCCGGCAAGCCCATCACGCCCAAGATCACGGAACTGACCGGCATCACCAACGAGATGGTGGCCAATGCCCCCGGCGAGGCCGAGGCGCTGGAAGCCTTCCTCAAATTCGTGGATGGCCGCATCCTCGTGGCCCACAACGCCCACTCCTTCGACATCCGGTTCCTTCGCGCCGCCGCCAAGCGGAGCGGCATCGAGTTCGAGCCGACCTATATCGACACCCTGACCATGGCGCAGGCCATGTACCCCGGACTCCACAACTACAAGCAGGGGACTATTAACAAACATCTCGAGCTGCCCGCCTACGAAGCCCATCGCGCCTGCGAGGACTCTGCCGCGCTGGGCCGCATCTTCTGCGTCATGCTCAAGGATCTGGAGGAAAAGCAGGTCACGGCCGTCAGCGGCATCAACACCGGACTCGGCGGCAACCGCGAGGTGCTGAAAAAGAAGTATTACCACCTCATCATCCTCGTGCGCAACCAGATGGGCCTGAAGAACCTCTACAAGATCGTCAGCGAGGCCCACGTCAACTACTTCTTCAAGAAGCCCCGTGTGCCCCGCAGCCTCCTCAACAAGTACCGCGACGGCCTGATTTTGACCTCGGCCTGCGAGGCGGGCGAGCTGTACCGCGCCATCGTGGAGGGCCGCTCCTACGAGGAGCTGAAGAAGATCGCCTCCTATTACGATGTTCTGGAAGTCCAGCCGCTGGGCAACAACGCCTATATGGTGCGGGACGGCAAGGTGGAGAGCGAAGAGGTCATCAAGGACTTCAACCGCACCGTCATCCAGCTGGGCGAAGACCTCCACAAGCCCGTCATCGCCACCGGCGACGTCCACTTCACCGAGCCGGAGGACGCCATCTACCGCTCTGTTTTACAGGCGGGCAACGGCTTCAAGGACGCGGACAATCAGCCGCCCCTGTTCTACCGCACGACGGAGGATATGCTGGACCAGTTCCGCTATCTGCCCAAGGAGAAGGCCTACGAGATCGTCGTGACCAACCCCCGCAAGATCGCGGCCAGCATCGACGGAAGCGTCCGCGCCATCCCGCGCGGCACCTATCCGCCCAGCATCGAGGGCGCAGAGCAGCAGCTCCGGGACGCCACATGGGCGCACGCCAAGCGGGATTACGGCGACCCGCTGCCCGAGATCGTGGAGAAGCGGCTGCAAAAAGAGCTGGACTCCATCTGCGGCCACGGCTACGCCGTCCTGTACGTCATCGCGGTCAAGCTGGTGGCCTACTCCAACGCGGGCGGCTATCAGGTGGGCAGCCGCGGCTCGGTCGGCTCGTCGGCTGTGGCCCACTTCTCCGGCATCTCGGAGGTCAACAGTCTGCCGCCCCATTACCGCTGCCCCAAGTGCAGGCACAGCGAGTTCATCACCGACGGCAGCGTGGAGGACGGCTTCGACCTGCCCGACAAGAACTGCCCCGCGTGCGGCACCCGGATGCTGGTGGACGGCCACGACATCCCCTTCGAGACCTTCCTCGGCTTCTACGGAGACAAGGAGCCGGATATCGACCTGAATTTCTCGGGCGAATATCAGTCCAACGTCCACCGCTACACCGAGGAGCTGTTCGGCAAGGCCAACGTCTTCAAGGCGGGCACGGTCTCCGGCATTCAGGACAAAACAGCCTATGGCTACGTCAAAAAATATCTGGATGAGCGGGGGAGAACGGTCAACCACGCCGAGGAGAACCGCCTGACGCTGGGCTGCACCGGCGTCAAGCGCACCACCGGTCAGCACCCCGGCGGCATGGTCGTCGTGCCCGACACCTACGAGATCTACGACTTCTGCCCCATCCAGCACCCGGCGGATGATGTGGCGGGCGGTCTGCTGACCACCCACTTCGAGTTCAAATACCTTCATGACACCCTGCTCAAGCTGGATGAGCTGGGCCACGATATGCCCACCTTCTACAAGTATTTCGAGGAATATACCGGCATCCCGGTGGACAGCATCCCCATGAACGACCCCAAGGTCTACAGCCTGCTCACCAGCCCGGAGGAGCTGGGCGTCACGCCGGAGCAGATCGACAGCCAGACCGGCACCTTCGGCATCCCCGAGATGGGCACGAACTTCGTGCGCGGGATGCTGGTGGAGGCCCGGCCCAAGAATTTCTCTGAGCTGATCCAGATCTCGGGCCTGTCTCACGGCACCGACGTCTGGACGGGCAACGCCGATGAACTCATCCGCAGCGGCACCTGCACCATCGCGGAGGTCATCGGCTGCCGCGACAGCATCATGCTCTACCTGCTGCGCAAGGGCCTCGAGCCGAAGATGGCCTTCGACATCATGGAGGCCGTCCGTAAGGGCAAGGTGGCCAAGGGCGGCTTCGCGCCCGGCTGGGAGGAGGCTATGCGGGAGCACGAGGTGCCGGACTGGTACATCGAAAGCTGCCGCAAGATCAAGTATATGTTCCCGAAAGCCCATGCGGTGGCCTACCTGATGTCGGCCATCCGCCTCATGTGGTTCAAGCTCTACCATCCGCAGGCGTTCTATGCGGTTTATTTCACCGTCCGCGGCGATGACATCGACTACGAAGCCGCTGTGGGCGGTGCGGCGGTGGCCCGCGCCCACATGAACGAGGTCAAGCGCCGCCTGAAGGAGGAGAAAAACGCCAAGGACGAGGACGTCCTCGTCTCGCTCCAGCTGGTCAACGAAATGCTGGTGCGGGGCTATGAGTTCCTGCCCATCGAGCTGGGCAAGAGCCGCGGCTCGAAGTATGTGGTGGAGGACGGCAAGGTGCGCCTGCCCTTCTGCTCCCTGAAGGGTCTGGGCGGTGCCGCCGCCGATGCGCTGGAAAATGTGACCATCCACGGCGAAGAATATCTCTCCATCGAGGAGCTGCAGCAGGCCTCCGGCGTCGGCAGCAGCATCATCGACCGCCTGCGTCAGGTGGGCGCTCTGGGCGACCTGCCCGAGAGCAGTCAGGTGAGCTTCTTCTAAAAAGATGTTGACACCATATGCGACACCATATATAATGGAAATAGGAGAATCAGGATGTCAAAATGGGATAAACTGTTGGCAAGGATATGCTCTTTGAGCAAAGACCTCCGGTTCGACGAACTGCGCAGGGTCTTGGAAAGCTATGGCTATGAGATGAGCGCACCCCGAAGCGGCAGCAGCCATTACACCTTCCGCAAGGCAGGCTGCTATCCCATTACGATCCCGAAGCATGAACCGATCAAGAAAGTCTATGTCGAAATGGTGAGACAGATCGTAGAGAGCGAGGCGAAGAACGATGAAGACGCTGAATGATTATCTGGCGCTGTCCTATCGGATGGAAATTATCAGGGACAGTGACGAGGGCGGTTTTGTGGCCTCTTATCCGGACCTCCCGGGCTGCATCACCTGCGGAGAGACGGAGGAAGAGGCGCTGAAAAACGCTTTGGACGCCAAAAAGGCATGGCTGGAGGCAGCGCTGGAAGAGAACATTGAAATTCCTGAGCCGGACAGTCTGGAGGCGTACTCCGGGCAGTTCAAGCTGCGCCTGCCCCGAAGCCTGCACCGCGCTCTCGCAGAGCATTCACAGCGGGAGGGCATCAGCATGAACCAGTACTGCGTGTACCTTCTGGCGAAGAATGACGCCCTTCACGCCGGGTAAAAATCAGTATAACTATAGCAAACCAATTTTTTAATGCAACGGCAACAACATTGGCTTGCATATCGCAGATATGCTGTTACTGTTGCGCTAATTTCTAGCCTTGCGATAAAAAACGACCTCTGCGACCGGATGACCGGAAGCAGAGGTCGTTTTGTGTTGCGGGTATTGCTTTGAGCAGGGGAGAGGCTTACTCCACGCTGATCATATAATAGTAGACCGGCTGACCGCCGCGGATGTGGCTGACCTCAACGTGGTTGGGGCACTTGGCCTTGACGATCTCGGTCACCTTCTCGGCATCCTCGTCGGAGACGTCGCAGCCGGAGATGATGGTGACGAAGCTGGAATCCTTCTTGCACATACCGCGGGCCAGACGATAGGTGGCCTTGGTGATGTCGTTGGAGGTGGAGACGATCTTGCCGTTCTCCAGTGCCATGATCTCGCCCTTCCGGATGCGCTTGCCGTCGTACTCGCTGTCGCGGGCGGCGTAGGTGATGAGGCCGGTGGATACTTTGTCGGCGGCGGACATCATGTTGATGGTGTTGGCCTCGACGGTGGCGGAGGGGTCAAAGTTCAGCAGAGCCGTGATGCCCATGGGGACGGTGCGGGTGGGCAGGACGACCACCTGACGGTCGGCCAGCTTCTGGGCCTGCTCAGCAGCCATGATGATGTTCTTGTTGTTGGGCAGGACGAAGACGGTCTTGGCCGGGACGCTCTGGACGGCGGCGAGGATGTCCTCGGTGGCGGGGTTCATGGTCTGACCGCCGGAGACGACCGCGTCAGCGGACAGGTCGGTAAAGACGGCCTTCAGGCCCTCGCCGGCGGCGACGGCAACAAAGCCGTAGTCGCGGCTGGGATCGACGGCAGCATAGATGAACTCGCTGGCCGGGTCGGGCTTCTTCTCGGCAGAAGCCTGCTTCTCGAGGCTCTTGCCCTGCTTCTGGCGGGCAAGGAACTGCTCGTGCATATTCTCGATCTTGAAGTTGGTGAGGTAGCCGTACTTGATGGCCTCGCTCAGGATCTTGCCGGGGTCGGCGGTGTGGACATGGAGGTTGATGACGTCATCGTCCTCGATGCAGACCACGCTGTCGCCGTTGGACTCGGCGAAGGCACGCATCTTTGCAGCGCTTGCGCCCTCGTTCTTGTTGATGAGGAACTGGGTGCAGTAGCCGTTCTTGATGTCCTCGACCTTCATCAGGTCATCGGTAAAGACGCCCTTGCCCGCGTTCGCGGTGGAGAGCTTGGCCTTGTTGGGGGCAGCCTCGCCGCCGGCCACGATGTCCTCCCCGTGGAAGACCTTGCCCATGCCCTCAAAGATGATCATGATGCCCTGACCGCCGGCATCCACGACACCGGCTTTTTTCAGGACGGGCAGCAGGTTGGGGGTGTCCTCCAGAGCCTTCTGGCCCGCCGCGAGGACGACGTCCCACAGCTCGGCCACATCCTCCTTGCCGCAGGCGGCAGCTTCCTCCGAAGCCACGCGGGCCACGGTCAGGATGGTGCCCTCGGTGGGCTTCATGACGGCCTTGTAAGCGCCCTCGACGCCCTTCTTGAGCGCAGAGACGATGTCGGCGGCGTCGGCCTCCTTCTTGCCCTCCAGAGCCTTGGAGAAGCCGCGGAACAGCAGGCTGGTGATGACGCCGGAGTTGCCGCGGGCACCGCGCAGCATGGCGGAGGCGGCGGTCTTTGCGGCCTCGCCTACGGTGCAGCTGTCGTCCATGGCCTGCAGCTCACGGACGGCTGCGCCGACGGTCATGCCCATGTTGGTGCCGGTGTCGCCATCGGGGACAGGGAAGACATTCAGCTCGTCCACGCGGGAGCGCTGATTGTTGATGTTGTTTGCGCCGGAAATGATGGCGTCGCGCAGGATCTTACCAGAAATCATTGCTTTTTACTCCTTATATCTTCCCGGTATCCCCCGGGCGGGCTTTGTCTCGTCAGGCAACCACGTCATCGACCGATACGACCACGCGGGCGACCTTCAGGCCGGTGGCCTGCTCCACCTCGTCCTTCACGCGGTGCGAGATGGCACGCGCGGCGGTGGAGATGTTCAGCCCGTAGCTGACGGCAATGTGCAGCTCGATCACGAGACGGCCCTCTTCCTGTGTGACACGGACGCCCTTGGCCGAGTCGTCCACGCCGCGCACGGCGCAGCGGACGCGGTCGGTCAGATCACGGGGGGCCATTGCGGCCACGCCGTAGCATTGTTTGGTTGCTTCGCCCACGAGCGTGGAAAAATACTCGGCTGAGAAGCTGACATCTCCCAGCGGAAAACGGGAAGTGATCATAGTCGCTCTGCTCCTTTTATTCATGATTGTACCCCTGTCCGCACGGCGGCGGGGCGGCGCGCAGGCCCAAAGGGCGGCGTACCGCTCTTATTATACAACTTTCTTCGGAAGCTGTACAGCACATAATTGCAGATGCAAAGGGGAAAAGTCCGGCACGGATCGCCGGCTTCGGCCTGTTTCGACACCGCGAGCCGGTATACTGGAAGACAGACGAAGCCGCCAAGAGCCGTATTCCTGATGTTAGTATAGCACAAAATCCTTCGCTGTGCATCCATTTCGTGAATATTTATCCGACGAAACAAAAAGCGATTGTGAATAAAATATAAAACATGGCGCAGGCATCTTTATTTTACTATGAAAAAGTGCTAAAATCTAAAGTGGAAAGAGTAGGACTGTATCCGGCGCAGGATGCAGGAATATTTGATCAAGGTGATGAAGACAGGAATTTGCTGCGGCTGCACAGGAGCTGCGGCCCCGGCGGCGGAAAAAGTTCATAATAGGAGTTGTTTTCATGAATATTCTGTTTTTCCTTTCCCCCAAGCAGGACCTGATGTATGTGTACGATGACTTCACCCTTCGCCAGACGCTGGAAAAATGGGAGAACAACCGCTACGCATCCATCCCGGTGCTCAACCGCAAGGGCGAGTATGTGGGTACCCTGACGGAGGGGGACATCCTGTGGGGGCTGAAGAAGTTCCATGGCCTTGACCTTGAGGCGGCGGAGGATGTGCCCATCCGGGACTTCGCCCATAAACGGGACTACAAGGCCGTCACCGTCACGACGAGCATGGACCAGCTCATCGAGGCGGCCATGAACCAGAACTTCGTCCCAGTGGTGGACGACCGGGGGATGTTCATCGGCATCGTCCGCCGTCAGGCCATCATCCGCTATTGCTACGACCGCTCCCGCGCTGCCTCCTCAGAGCAGCGCAGAAAGCCCGAAAAGCGTGTCCCGGCTGCGGCTGGGGTGGGGTAAAACAGGAAAAGGCTCCGCCGCTCTGCATGAAATGTGCAGGGCAGCGGGGCCTTTCTATGCCTGTGGGAAGGGGAGAGAGGAGCTTCAGCCCACAGTGAGGCTGGAAGCGGTGAGCCGGTGGGTCAGGACAGCCTCGGCGTCCTCGCCGCCCATGGCCAGCAGTTCGTCCACCGAGAGGGTGGTGGAGCAGAGGATGGTCTGGAAGGTGATGGTGTCGATGCCCTCAGCCCGCAGCTGACGCAGGGTGGCCAGCGAGGCCCGGAGGGAGGCCGTGAACCGCCCGACGCAGACGGTGAGGGTATTGCCGCTCTGGGTGCTGGTGTAGGAGATGCGCTGGCCGTCCTTGTCGGTGACAGTCAGTCCGGGGAGGGGAGAGGCGGGTGCGGACGGGGCGGCAGAGCCGCCGTCAGAAGAGGAAGAAGACTCCCCGGGGATAACAGGCTCTTCCGGCTCCACAGGGCGGGGGACAGAGAACTGATTGACCTTGCCGTCGGCATCGGTGGTGGTGACTTTTGCGCCCGGGCCCAGCTTGTCCTTGATGGTGTCGAGGTTAAGCTCCTTGCCGTTCTGCGAGAGGGCCTTGCCATTGGGACTACCAGCCTTGGCGGTCAGTTCGAGGCTGCCCGACAGATCGATGTCGTTGCTGTAGATGCCGTCGCCGCCGTAGCCGTCTTTGCTGTCGCCGCCGTTGGCAGTAACCGTACCGCCGGAGATGGCGACACGGTCGAAGCTGCAGATGCCGTAGCCGCCGACTTTGCCGCCGTTGCCGCCAGCGGCGTTGACCGTATTGCCGGAGATGGTGACGCCGCCGCCGCTGCGGATGGCGTCGCCGCCGTAGCCGTCTTTGCTGTCGCCGCCAGCGGCTTTGACCGTACCGCCGGAAATGGTGACGCCGCCGTCGCTGATGATGCCGTCGCCGCTCACATTGCCGCCGTTACCGCCCTTGGCGTTGACCGTACCGCCGTAGATGGTGAAGCTGCCGCTGTGGATGCCGGCGCCGCCGGAGCCGTCTGCGCCGCTTTTGCCGCCAGTGGCGTTGACCGTACCGCCGGAGATGGTGAGGCCGCCGCTGCTCCAGATGCCGTCGCCGCCGTCGCCGCCGCCGCCGTTGGCAGTGACCATACCGCCGGAGATGGTGAGGCTGCCGCTGCTATAGATGCCGTCTGCGCCGCTGCCGCCTTGGGCCGTCAGGCTGTCATTTTCGCCGCCGGTGATGGTGAGGCTGCCGTTGCTGGAGATGCCGCGGAGAGCATAGCTGCCGTTGTCGCTGATACCACCGGTGAGAGAGTTGTCACCCTTCAGGGTCAGCGTCACGTCGCCTTTCGAAGTGATGGCGGAACCGGAGTCGGCCTTGATGTTCACGTTATCCAGCGTGACCTCTACCTTATCGTCCTTATCTTTGGCCTCGATGGTCACGGTGTTGGAAGAAGCGGTGTCCTTGTCACTATTTGTGATGATGGTGTTGGTGTCCACCCTGTCGATGATCGTGCCCTGTGAGACCTTGTTCGTTCCTTCGGTGTCGCCCGCTTTCACGGTGATGTCACCATTTTCGATGTGCCATATATCGGCAAAAGCTGGGGCGGTAAGGGTGGTGAGCATCGCGGCAGTCAGGATAAACGCCGCTGCCCGCTGAGAGGCCGGACGGGGTGAATCGTTACCCCCCGTATGAAGAGGCCGGCCCAGAACACGCATCGCAAGCTTACGATAAGACAGCATACAAAAACCTCCTTTGAATGGTGAAAATAAATGGTAAAAATGGGGAACATCTGATTATCCTGAATGTACCACATCTGCGGGGGAAAAATCAAGAAAACCTGCGCGAATCGCCCTGTTTCCTGCGTGAATGGAGAAAACCCGTCAGATTTTGGCTCTGACAAAGAGACAGTTTATCACTGTGCGGAGAGGGCAAGGACGCCGACAGAGAGCTTTTTTGCGTCTTTTTCCTCAAAAAATACTCGAAAATCCGAATTATCGGACTTTGCCTCTGCTATACTCCTGTCAGAACAAAAAGACACAGGAGGGAAGAGGAATGAAAGACGTAGAGCTGCGATATGTGGGCGGTCATGTGGAGGTGTACACGGAGGCGGGGGCGTTCCTGTTCTCGGCGGACACCCTGCGGGAGGCGATGGAAGAGCTGGACGCCGCCTGACGCATTCCCGGGAATACCGGGCGGTGGGTTAGAAAACACTAATGTAAAATCAAAGTAAAATCAAAGAAAAGAACCGTGCAAAAGAGGGCGGGAATTTTAAAATTCCAGTCAAAAAGGTGATTTTCCTGTAAAATAATGCTTGTTGAGCCGGGGGGTTCGATGATATAATAAAAAGGACGGCGTTTTGCATACGGAGAGCTGGCCGAAGCCGTCTTGTGCAATGGAGCAATAGGAAGATTTTAGGAGCATTGTTTTATGGACATTACACACATCACCTCTCTGCTGGGCGGTATTGCGCTGTTCCTGTATGGTATGTCGATCATGGGCGCCGGCCTCGAAAAGCTGGCCGGCGGCAAGATGCAGGGCGTATTACAGAAGCTGACCTCCTCCACCATCAAGGGCGTTATTTTCGGTACGCTCATCACCGGCGTGATCCAGTCGTCCGCCGGTACGGTCGTCATCTGTGTCGGCCTTGTCAACTCCGGCATCATGACCCTTACGCAGTCGGTAGGCGTTATCATGGGTGCAAACATTGGTACGACGGTCACGGGCCAGCTCATCCGCATGGCGGATATTTCGGGCGACAGCCTCATCCTGACCCTCATCCAGCCCAAGACGTTTGCGCCGGTGGTGGCGTTTATCGGCTGCATTTTTTATGTCTTCATCCGCAGCGCGAAAAAGAAGAACATCGGCCAGATCATGCTGGGCTTCGGCATCCTGTTCACCGGCATGAGCCTGATGGACACCGGCGTGTCCCCTCTGCGGGAGAGCGCCATGTTTCAGGAGCTGTTCGTCACCATGACCAACCCCATCCTCGGCGTTCTCGTGGGTGTGGTGGTCACGGTCATCATCCAGTCGTCCTCGGCGTCGGTGGGTATCCTGCAGGCTCTGTCCAGCACCGGCCTCGTCACCTTCAGTTCGGCCATCCCCATCGTGCTGGGTGCCCACATCGGCACCGCGTTCACCCCGCTGCTGACCATCGGCGGCTCCTCCAAGGACGGCAAGCGCGCCGCCCTCATCCACCTGTACTTCAACATCATCGGCAGCGTCATCCTGCTGGCGCTGGTCTATGCGCTCCAGTTCACCATCGGCATCCCCATGTGGGGCGATGTGATGAACAAGAGCAGCATCGCAAACATCCACACCATGACCAGCGTCATTGCGATGCTGTTCTTCCTGCCCTGCAGCGGTGTGCTGTCCAAGCTGGCCATGATGACCGTGCCCAGCAGCGCCGAGGAGGCGCAGGAGATGAGTATGCCTGTGCTGGATGAGCGTCTGTTCAAGAGCCCGGCCGTGGCTTTGCAGCAGGCCAAGAATGCCGTCGTCAAGATGTCCCGCCGTGCGGCCCGCAACGTCGGTCTTTCCACCCCGCTGCTGCTCAAGATGGACGAGGACGTGGTGAGCGCCATTGATGTCCGCGAGAACCTCATCGACCGGATGGAGGTCGAGATCTCCAACTACCTCATCAAGCTGGCGGATCAGGAGCTGGGCGACGCGGAGAGCCACGAGGTGACAGAGCTGCTCAACTTCGTCACCGAGTGTGAGCGCATCGGCGACTACGCCGTGAACATCAAGGAAAAGGCACAGGAACTGGCCGATAAGGAAGTTACCTTCAGCGAGATGGCCCAGCAGGAGCTGAAGCTTCTGGACAAGGCGCTGGAAAAGATCCTGACCCTTACGGCGGATGCATTCGAGGCGGACGATGGCCGGATGGCCAGTCAGGTGGAGCCGCTGGAGCAGGTCATCGACATCCTTGTGGAGAAGCTCCGCGCCCAGCACATCAAGCGCCTGAAAGACGGCATCTGCTCCATCGATACCGGTGTCGTCTTCCTCGATGTGCTGAACAACGCCGAGCGCATCTCCGACCACTGCTCCAACATTGCCGCCCGTCTGGTGGGCATGGAGGCAGGCGAGGACTACGACTCCCACACCCTCAAGAATATGATGCACCACAACCCCACCAAGGAATATATGCTCAACTACGAGCAGTGCCGCAAGGATTATCTCATCCCGCTGGAACAGCTCGAAGCCTGATGAAAGACGCAAAAAAGCCTGACCGTCCGCAAGCGGTCAGGCTTTTTGCTTATCCGCCGAGGTCCTCCAGCTGCGCCCGCAGGGCGGTCTCTCCGGAGACGTAGAAGCCCTGCTTGAGCCGGATGGCGTCGGCCTCGGGCAGGAGGTTGACGTAGATGCCGGTGCGCAGGAGGCGCTTGTCGGGCAGGCCGTTCTCCGTGCAGGTGTAGACCACCACCCGTCCGCCCTCGTCGCAGAGGTAAAAATCCGTGCTGCCCTGCCCGGCGCGGCCCTGTGCAGCCAGCCCCGGCTCGGAGGCAGGCGTTTCTGTGCCTGAGTCGGCAGGGAAGGGGAGCTTGGGCAGGGCCATCCAGAACAGGCTGAACACGATGGTGAAGATGCAGACGGCATAAAAAACGCAGAGCCAGACCTTGCGCATGGCAGTGGACTCCTTTCGGGGCAGAATGATGTTTCAGACGGTAGTATGTGCAAAAAATAACAGCCTCAGACAGAGGTGCAGAATTTTCACACCCGGGTGCTGTACTTTGGCGGGGCAGATGTGCTATACTAATATCGTATCCGGTCGATTTGCCCCTTGCAGAAGAGGATGGCGAGGACTATAATGTATTATTATGGCTGCGGGCGGACTCGTCCGCAGCAGGATGAACAGCGAACAGCACCCTTCGGCGGTGCTTTGATGCGAAAATTGCGATAGGAGGGGATCCTTATCTCAAACAACGAAAGACGAAAGATCCGCAGCAACGGTGCTCTCCGGGAGAGACGCCCCGCCGAGGAGACGCCCCGCCGCAGCCGTGCGCCGCGGGAGCCGGAGGAAAAGAGCGGCCACCCCGTCCTGCGGTTTCTGGGCCGCACCCTCGTCACCCTCGTCTGTCTGGGCATCATGGCAGGCAGTCTGGCGGCGGTGGGCGCAGTCTACTATGTGGTGCAGGTCACGGCCAACGACGGCGACCTGCTGGACCTCGACAACATCGAACTGAGCCAGTCGAGCCTTGTGGTGGCCACCGACCCGGACACCGGTGCACAGGTGGAGTACGCCACCCTGCGCTCCTCTAACAGCCACCGCGTCTGGGCCGACCTCGAGCAGATCCCGACCAACCTACAGTATGCATTCATCTGCACCGAGGATAAGGACTTCTACACCGAGCCGGGCGTCAACTTCAAGCGCACCATCGGCGCGATGATCAACGAGTACCTGCTGCCCATCTACAGCTCCAAGCAGGGCGCTTCCACGCTGGAGCAGCAGCTCATCAAGAACCTGACCAGCGACAAGAGCGCCAGCGGCATCGAGGGCGCACTGCGCAAGCTGCGCGAGATCTACCGCGCCCTCATCCTGAGCCGCAGCTATTCCAAGGAGACCATTCTGGAAGCGTATCTCAACACCATCAGCTTCACGGGCACCATTCAGGGCGTCCAGACGGCGGCCAACGAGTACTTCAACAAGGATGTCAGCCAGCTGACCCTCTGGGAGTGCGCGTCCATCGCTTCCATCACCAAGAATCCGACCAACTACAACCCCTACACCAACCCCGAAAACCTCATCCACCGCCGCAACTTCCTGCTCTACAATATGTGGCAGCAGGGCGTCATCTCGGAGGATGATTACCGCAACGCAGCGGCGCAGCCGCTGGTGCTGGCGGAGGAGGATAGCAGCAAGAAGAGCAGCTCCACCACCTCCTACTTCACCGACGCCCTCTTCAACGAGGTGGTGAAGGACATCATGGCCAAGGAGGGCGTGGACGAGTCCACCGCCCAGAGTATGCTCTACACCGGCGGCTACACCATCGAGGCCACCGTGAACCCCAAGCTCCAGACCGCGATGGAGAATCTGATGCTCAACGCCGACGACGCCTACTTCCCGGCCGGCTGGCATGAGGAAGAAGTGACCAGCATCTCGGACGACGATGTGCAGGTGTACAACGAGGACGGCACCCCCAAGACCCGCACCGGCGAGGACGGCACGGTCTACTACTACCGCAACGTCCGCACACAGGCCGCGATGGTCACGCTGGACTACGACGGCAATGTGCTGGCCATGGTGGGCGGTCTGGGCGAAAAGACCAAGAGCCTCTCCCTGAACCGCGCCTACGGCGTCACCCGGCAGACCGGCTCCACCATCAAGCCCATCGGTGCGTATGCGCTGGGCATCGAGTATGGTCTGGTCAACTGGTCCACCATGCTCAACAACTCGCCCCTCTACCTCAAGCAGGATATGGTCATCCGCGACGAGGACTACTGCAGGAAGAACGGCCTGATGGGCCTGACCGACAAGCAGCTGAAAGCCTATCCCAACGCATGGCGCAGCTGGCCCCGCAACTACGGCGGCAACTACGGCGACAACTCCGACCTGCCGCTCTGGAACGGCCTTGCCCGCTCGCTGAACACCATCGCCATCCGGGTGGGCGACCTCGTGGGCGCAAGCAACATCTTCAACTTCGTCTACAATACCTTGCAGCTCAATACGCTGGACCCGGTCAACGACGTGGGCCTTGCGCAGATGGTCATGGGCAGCCAGACCCACGGCGTCACCCCGATGGCGCTGGCGGCGGCGTTCCAGATCTTCTATGACGGCGAGTACACCACGCCCCATCTCTACACCCGCGTCCTCGACCGCGACGGCAACATCTATATGGAGAGCAACGACACCAGCTATCAGGCCCTGACCCCCCAGACGGCTTATGTCATGAACCGCCTGCTCAAGAACGTCCTGTTCTCCAGCGTCGGCACGGCCAGCGGCCGCTACCCCAACTCCAACGGTATGGAGGCCTTCGGCAAGACCGGTACGGCCAGCGACGAGAAGGACCTGTGGTTCGTGGGCGGCACGCCCTACTACGTCACCGCCGTGTGGTGGGGCTATGACGCGCCCTACGACATGACCAAGACCCTCGGCAAGCAGCAGGCCAAGACCCGCACCTGCGTCATGGCATGGAAGGCCCTGATGGAGCAGGTGCAGGCAGACCTGCCCTATAAGGCATTCCCGGCGGCAGACGGCGTCGTGGAGCGCAGCTACTGCACCCAGAGCGGACTGCTGGCCAGCGGCTCCTGCCCCAGCACCGCAGTGGGCTACTACCGCGCCGACGACCTGCCCGATGTCTGCAACTACTCCCACGGTCAGGCCGCTGTGTCCAGCGCCCCCCTCACGTCGGAGCCGGATACCACCAACCTCGACACCGACTGAGTGAAAAACTCATACTTTTGCGGCATCGGATAGCAATTCCGGTGCGCTGAGAGGGTACTTCACGGCACAAAACTGGATAATCTGACAAAATAGCATCCGACCCCTTGCAATGCGGGGAGTCGGATGCTATTATATTTTCTGCAAGAACACTTGTGTTTGTGAGGTGAACAAGTTGGAACGCCGTTTTTATCTGGTGGACGCGCAGGTGCTGCCGGAAGTCTTTCTCAAAGTCGTCCGCGCCAAGGAGCTTCTGGCCAGCGGGGAGGCGCGCAGCATCTCGGCTGCGACCCGCAGCGTGGACCTGTCGCGCAGCGCATTTTATAAATATAAGGACTGCATCTTCGACTCGGAGAATGGCCGCGAGGTCATCACCGTTATGGCGACCCTGCGGGACGAGACGGGCGCGCTGCAGAGCCTTCTGGCCGGCATCAGCGCCGCCGGTGCCAGCATCGTGACCATCAACCAGTCTACCCCGGAGAACGGTGCGGCGCTGGTGGCTGTCACCATCCGCACCGACACCATGCAGATGACCCCTGAGGAGCTGACCGAAAAGCTTTCGCGTCAGCGGATGGTCGTGGGCGTACACTGCGGATACAATCTGTGAGAGTATATTGATAGAAAACAGGAACGAGGGCTGCATCATGGCAAAAATCGCGATCTTGGGCTTTGGCACGGTGGGCAGCGGCGTGTACGAGGTGCTCTGCCGCAACGCCGCAGGCGTCTCCCGCCGCGCAGGCGAGCCGGTGGAGGTCAAGTACATCCTTGACCCCAAGGATTTCTCGACTCATCCGGCTGCACAGCTGTTTATTAAGAACTTCGATACCATTCTGGAAGACCCGGAGGTGAAGGTCGTCGTCGAGACCATCGGAGGCACCCGCTTCGCCTACCCCTACGTCAAGGCCTGCCTCGAGAGCGGCCGGAGCGTCTGCACCTCCAACAAGGAGATGGTGGCCACCTACGGCGCAGAGCTGCTGGCTCTGGCCAAGGCCCACGGCTGCGCCTTCCTCTTCGAGGCCTCTGTGGGCGGCGGCACCCCCATCATCACCCCGATGCATCAGTGCCTCGCGGCCAATGTCATCACTGAGGTGGAGGGCATCGTCAACGGCACCACCAATTTCATGCTCACCAAGATGGTGCGGGAGAATCTGGGCTTCGACGAGGCACTGAAGATCGCGCAGGAGCTGGGTTACGCCGAGACGAAGGACCCCGGCGATGATGTGGACGGCCGCGACGCCTGCCGCAAGATCGCCATCCTGTCCTCGCTGGTCTGCGGCCATCAGATCTATCCCCAGAACATCCCCACCCGCGGCATCCGGGACATCACGGCGGGCGATGTGGCGGCAGCGGAAAAGCTGGGCTGCGTCATCAAGCTCATCGCATGGATGAAGCGGGGCGAGGACGGCAGCGTGGCTGCGGGCGTCGAGCCCTGCCTCGTGCCGAAGGTGAACCAGCTGGCCGGCGTGGACGACGTCTTCAACGCCGTCCTCGTGAAGGGCGATATGCTGGGCGACGTGGTCTTTTACGGCAAGGGCGCAGGCAAGCTTCCCACCGCCAGCGCCGTGGTGGCCGACGTGGTGGACGCCCTCAAGAACGGCTCCAAGGTCCACGACAGCCTGTTCTGGCAGCCCGCCGAGCCGGTGGAAGGGATGCTCACCGACCCCGCGCCCGCCGCATACTATGTGCGTGTGGAGGGCATCGCCCCGGCCGTGGCCGAGGCCATCTATGGCAAGGGCCATGTGGTGGATGAGCACTTCGACGGCTGTGCCTACTTCGTGGACAGCGCCGACGGCAAGGCTCTGGCCGAAGCGGCCCGGAAGGTGGAGGCCGTGGGCGGCAGCGTGAAGCTGGTGCTCCGCCGTCTGCCCGAGGAAGTCTGAGCGGAAGAGGAGAGGGAACTGCTATGAAGATCAAAGTTTCCGTCCCGGCGACCAGCGCCAACATCGGCTCCGGCTTCGATGCACTGGGCCTCGCGGTGACGCTGTACAACACGGTGACATTTGAAGAGAGCGACCATCTGGACATCTCGGCGGCGGACGGCACCCGTATCCCCCGGGGCGAGAGCAATCTGGTCTATCGCTCGGCCAAGGGCTTGTTCGACAAGGTGGGCAAGACCATGCCGCCCCTCAAGCTCGTCCAGACCAACGCCATCCCCATGGCCCGGGGCCTCGGTTCGTCCTCGGCCTGCATCATCGCGGGCCTGCTGGGCGCGAACCGGATGCTGGGCGATGTGCTCAACACGCAGGAGCTGCTGACGCTGGCCACCTCCATCGAGGGCCACCCCGATAACGTGGCACCGGCCCTTCTGGGCGGCCTGACCAGCAGCGTCTTTGAGGACGGCGTGGTCTACTCCGTCAAGCGGGACGTGGACGAGAGCCTCTGCTTCGCGGCCATCGTGCCCGACTACAAGCTGCTGACCGAGGCCGCCCGTGCGGCCCTGCCGAAAGAGGTCACTCACAAGGATGCGGTGTATAACCTGTCCCGTGCAGCCCTCATCCCGGCGGCGTTCTGTGAGGGACGCCACGACCTGCTGGCCATCGCCACCGAAGATAAGCTCCACCAGCCCTACCGGATGCCCCTGATGCCCGGCTCGAAGGAAGTCTTCGACATGGCGCGGCTCTGCGGCGCAAAGGCGGTATACGTCTCGGGCGCGGGCAGCACCGTGATGGCGGTGGCAGAGAAGGCCAGCGCCGAAAAATTCTACTCCAAGCTGGAAAAAGGCCTCGAGCTGCTGGAGGGCTTGGACGGATGTGAAGCATTTACACTGCTGCGGCTGGATGCCGACAACACCGGTGCGACAGTGGAATGATAGACAGGGAGAGGAAGTGCAAGACCGCTTCCGCCCGGTGTACCCCTCAGACACTGAGGGAGCAAAAAGAGGAGAGTGACAAGATATGGCGTTGATCGTACAGAAGTTCGGCGGTTCTTCGGTGAAGGACCGGGACCGTATCTTCAACGTGGCCCGCATCGTGGCCAACACCCACAACGCGGGAAATGACGTGGTCGTGGTGGTGTCCGCACAGGGCGACACCACCGATGACCTTATCGCAAAGGCAGCAGAGATCACCCACAACCCTTCTGCCCGTGAGATGGATATGCTGCTGGCCGCAGGCGAAGAGATCAGCATCTCCCTGCTGGCCATGGCCCTGAACGAGCTGGGCTGCCACGCCACCAGCCTGACTGGCTGGCAGGCGGGTTTCCGCACCGACCGTGCCTACACCAAGGCCCGCATCACCAAGCTGGAGACCGAGCGCATCTCTTCGGAGCTGGAGCGCAACCGCGTCGTCGTCGTGGCAGGCTTTCAGGGCCTGAACAAGCTGGACGACATCACCACGCTGGGCCGTGGCGGCTCGGACACCAGCGCCGTCGCCATCGCGGCAGCCCTGCACGCCGACCGCTGCCAGATCTTTACGGATGTGGAGGGCGTTTACACGGCTGACCCCCGCAAGGTGCGCAACACCCGCAAGCTGGACGAGATCACCTTCGACGAGATGCTGGAGCTGGCCTCCCTCGGCGCACAGGTGCTCAACAACCGCAGCGTGGAGCTGGCCAAGAAGTATAATGTGGAGCTGGAGGTCCTCTCCAGCCTGAACCCCGTGCCCGGCACGGTCGTCAAGGAGGTTGTAAAAGACGTGGAAGGTATGCTGATCAAGGGTGTCGCAAAGGACACCGATGTTGCTGTTATCACTATCCTGAATGTTCCCGATGAGCCGGGCACCAGCTTCAAGATCTTCGGCCTGCTGGCCCAGAAGAACATCAATGTGGACATCATCCTGCAGTCCACCGGCCGCGACGGCAAGAAGGACATCAGCTTCACCTGCGCTGAGAGCGAGGCGGAGACTGCCATGCGCGTCCTGCGCGAGGGCGCACACTTCGATCAGATCACCTGCGACGAGACCTGCGCCAAGGTGTCCATCGTGGGTGCCGGTATGCAGAGCCACAGCGGCGTGGCCTCCAAGATGTTCGAGGCCATGTCCAACAACAACATCAACATCAAGATGATCTCCACCAGTGAGATCAAGATCTCCTGCATCATTGACCGCGAGGACGCCGATAAGGCAGTCAGCGCCATCCACGATATGCTGTTCGAGTAAAAAAGGCTATAGAAGCCGCCGTGCCGTGCGCTCTGCGCCGGTGCGGCGGCTTTTTTGCGTACACAATTTTTTTACAGGGCCTGCCGTTTACACCCGGAGAAAAGGGGTGTATAATGTAATTATCTGCCTGCACCCCGGGCAAACGCCGAACAAGAGGAAGGAAGCTGCATCATGGAGCAAAATCGACCCGAACCCCGCCGCACGCTGCCGCCGGCCCAGCGCCGCCGGAGACACCGCATCCGCCTCGTGCGCAACTGGACGGTCTTTCTGCTCAGCTGCGGCGCGATGATGGCTGTGATGACCGGCGGCATCCTCTGGCTGCTGCCGAAGGCCTACGCCCTCATCGCGCCGCCGACGGCTTTCGAGGCCCGGGAGTATACGGGCGGCGCAGAGACGGACCTCTCCGACGCCCGTCTTGTGCTGGTGAATGGGAACCTGCCCCTGACGGAAGAGCCGACGCCGGAGCTTGCCGTGGCCGACGAGACCACCGGCGTTTCGCTGGAGGCCGAGGCCGCCGCAGCTTACCGCCAGATGGCAGAGGCTGCGCGGCAGGATGGGATCGAGCTGGTGCTGACGGCGGGCCATCAGGACGCCGCCGCCCGCCAGAGCGCCTATGAGGCCGCAGTCCGGAGCTACCGGGAGGCCGGAAGAAAGGAAGAGGACGCTGCCGCCAAGGCCGCCACCGTCCAGCCCGCGCCGGAGGCCAGCGAGTACGCCACCGGCTACGCCGCCGACATCCTCGCAGCGGACAGCCTTGAGGAGAACACCGGCTTCGCCGACACCCGCGCCTACGAGTGGCTGTCAGCCTATGCCGCAGAGTACGGCTTCATCCTGCGTTGGCCGCAGGAGCGTCAGGCCGCCACCGGCATGGTGTTCGAGCCGTGGCACTGGCGGTATGTGGGCAGGGACAACGCCCTCGCCATCCGTGCCTCGGGCCTCTCGCTGGAAGAGTATCTGGCGCTGGAACAAACGAAATAACACAAAAGGACGATAGAACATTGAAACGAACCCAGATCGCGCCCGGCGTCCATCTCTCGTATGACGCCGCGCAGAAATTCAACCGCTGCCGCATCAGCATCCACTTTGCGTTCCCGGCCCGCCGCGAAACGGCCACGGCCCACGCACTGCTGCCGCTGGTGATGGAGCGGGGCTATGCCGACTGCCCCGATATGACCCAGCTGACCAAGAAGCTGGCCCGCCTCTATGGTGCCGACCTGACGGTGGACGCTCGCCCGATGGGATGCAGCCACAACCTCTGTGTCAGCATCACCGGCATCAAGGACCAGTTCGCGCTGGAAGGGGAGAAGCTGACGCAGGAGTACGCCGCACTGGCGCTGGGCACAGCCTTCCACCCCTATTTCGTGGGCGGAACCTTCGACCCTGAGGCCGTGGGCATCGAGAAACAGATGCTGAAAAAGGCGCTGGAAGACGAAGTGAACGACAAACGGCTCTACTGCCAGCGGCAGGCCAACCGGGAATTTTTCGGCGACAGCCCCGCCGGTGTCCGGCAGGAGGGCTACCTGGAAGAAGTGGACGGCCTGACGCCTGAGATGCTGACCGAGGCTTATGACGAGATGCTCCGGACGGCGAACATCGAGCTGATCGTGCTGGGTTGTGACGAAGCCAGCACCGCCGCTGTGCAGGATGCCCTGCTGGCTGAGCTTTCGGCCCTCGACCGCGTCCCGCTGCCCCGGGCGGAGAACATCGCCATGCCCCGGCGGGAGCCGGTGCGCCGGGTGGAGCACTTCGACACCACGCAGGCCAAGCTCTGTATGCTCTTCACGCTGGGCCAGCCCATGCAGCCCGGCCAGCTGGCCGCAGTCCGGCTGGCGATGGCTCTCTACGGCGGCAGCGTCACCAGCCGCCTCTTCCTGAACGTCCGGGAGCGGGACCATCTGTGCTATTACTGCTCGTCCTCTTTCCAGAGCTTTACGGGCAGCATGGCCGTCAACAGCGGCGTCGAGCACGCGGACGCGGCCCGGGCCGAGGCAGCCGTGCTCAAAGAGCTGAAAGACCTCTGCGACGGCCCCATCACCGACGAGGAGCTGGAAGACTGCCGCCGGGGTCTGCTGGCCGGGATGAACGGCCTCGAAGATACGCTGGGCGGCATCGAGACGTGGTACTATATGGAGGTGTTGCGGGGCGGCCCGGTGCAGACGCCGGACGACGCCCGCCGCGCCCTGCTGGCCGTGACCAAGGAAGAGGTGCGGGACATCCTCCGGCAGTTCACCCTGTCGGTGAGCTGTCTGCTGACGAGAGAGGAGGGAGACGAGAATGGCTGAGAACACCCGGAGCGTGCTGGAACGCACCGCCGCAGACCAGTGGCAGACCCTGCCCTCGGGGCTGACCGTCCTCGTCCGCCCCATGCCGGGCTACTCCGGCACCCATGTCATCTATGCAACCCGCTTCGGCTCCATCGACCGGGACTTCCGGCTGGGGGAGCGGGAGGTACATCTGCCCGCCGGCGTGGCCCATTTCCTCGAGCACAAGATGTTTGAGGATGAGGACGGCGACGCCTTTGCAAAATTTGCCAAGACCGGCGCCAACGCCAATGCCTTCACCGCCTTCGACCGCACCTGCTATCTCTTTACGGCCACAGAACAGCTGGACGAGAGCCTCGACGTGCTGCTGGGCATGGTGGGACGCCCCTACTTTACCGAGCAGACCATCGCCAAGGAGCAGGGCATCATTGGGCAGGAGATCAAAATGTACGATGACAGCCCTGACTGGCGGCTCATCACTGGCCTGTGCGAGTGCCTGTACCACAGCCACCCCATCCGCAGCGACATTGCGGGCACGGTGGAGAGCATTGCCGAGATAACCCCCGGGATGCTCTACGACTGCTGCAGGGCTTTCTACGCCCCGGGCAATATGGTGCTGGCCGCAGCGGGCAACACCAGCATGGAGCAGATCCTCGCGGCCTGTGCCCGCCATGGCCTGATGGACGAGCGCCCGGCGGAAAAGGTGGAGCGGCTGCTCCGCTCCGAACCTATGACGCTGGCGGCGGCGGAAAAGACCATCGCCATGCCCATCGCCAAACCCTGCTTCGGTCTGGGCTTCAAGGAAGAGCCGCTGCCCTTCGGCGACCTGCGCAGCGAGATGCTGTACGAGCTTATACTCTGTTGCATCTGCGGCGGGATGTCGCCGCTCTACCGCCGCCTCTACGACGAGGGCCTGACCAACCCGGGCTTCGGCGGCGAAGTGCTACGGGTGGAGGGGTGCTGCTGCATCCTCTTCACCGGCGAGAGCGACGCCCCCGACACCGTCCGCCAGCTTCTTCTGGACGAGATCGAGCGGGTGCGGCGCGAGGGGGTTGACCGGGAGATCTTCACCCTCTGCAAGAACGAAAAATACGGCCAGCTCATCGAAAATCTGGAAAATGTCGAGGATTCGGCCAGCCAGATGGCGGATTTCGCGCTGGCAGGCCAGACCGTGGCCCAGCAGATCACCATGCTGGCGGGCCTGACGGCAGAGGATGCCGACGCGGCCCTGCAGCACATCCTCCGCCCGGAGCGGATGGCCATGATGCGCATCGAGCCGGACGGAACGGTCGGCGATGAGGAAGAAGAGGAGACAGAAGAATGACGAATCTGGTACAGTTCCCGGGCCTCGGCCTCAGCTTTGAGCTGGACCGTGTGGCCTTCAGCATCGGCGGGGCCGATATTTATTGGTACGGCGTCTGCATCGCCTTCGGCCTCTGCCTTGCGCTGGTGTTCGCGTTCCGCCGCTGCACCGAGTTCGGCATCGACGCCGACGCGATGGTGGACGTCATCCTCGTCGGCGTGGTGCTGGGCATCGCCAGCGCCCGCCTGTATTATGTGGCGATGGCACCTTATAATTATGATACCATCTGGGATGTGCTGGCTGTCCGGGATGGCGGTCTGGCCATCTACGGCGGCATCATTGGTGCTTTCGTGTTCGGTGGTCTGGCCTGCAAGTGGCGGGGCGTGCCGGTGCTGCCCATGTTCGACCTCGCCGGCATGGGCTTCCTCATCGGACAGGGCTGCGGCCGCTGGGGCAACTTCTTCAATCAGGAGGCCTTCGGCTGCAACACCACCCTGCCGTGGGGAATGTTCAGCGAGGCGACGGAGGAATACCTGATGGGCAGCACCGTCACGGTGCCCAAGGGCGTCACCATCGACCCCACGATGCCCGTCCACCCCACCTTCCTCTACGAGAGCATCTGGTGCTTCGTGGGTCTGGCCCTGCTGACGGCGTACATCAAGAAGCGGAAGTTCAACGGCGACATCGCCCTGCGCTATCTCATCTGGTATGGCGCAGGCCGCTTCTGGATCGAGGGCCTCCGCACCGACAGCCTGCTGCTGGTGCCGTCGCTGGGCCTGCGTGCCTCCCAGCTGGTGGCGGCGGCGGCCGTCGTGGGCGGCGTGGCGCTGGAGATCTTCCTGACCCGGAAGTATAAAGGCAAGCCGCTCATGGTGACGCTGGCCCTGACGGCGGAGAACCGCACCCTTCTGGCGAAGGTGCACAAAGCGCAGCCGGAGCTTGTCCTTGAGCAGGAGCAGCTGGTAGCGTCCAGCCCCCGCAAGCTTTTCATCGAGCGCACCAACGCATATAACGAGCAGGTGAAGCAGATGCTGAAGGAGAAGCTGGCGGAGAAAAACTGAAAATATTTCCGCAAAAGCGGGATTTTCCTCTTGAAATCCGCACGCTTTTTTGCTATACTATTCTAGCCGCTTGGTGTGGGCGCCTCAAATGGCCCCTGTGAGGGCCTGCCTTTACGACCAGCGAGTACAACGAAAAGGAATGAACAAAATGTACG